>Ga0209489_103120_pt1 | contig 32703 bp, 16 predicted proteins | sample SiratrowhiteBW_FD_187527 | JGI IMG/M metagenome (GOLD analysis project Ga0209489, IMG submission 187527) | Root nodule microbial communities of legume samples collected from California, USA - Siratro white BW (SPAdes) (version 2) | ecosystem: Host-associated > Plants > Roots > Nodule | place...
ATATATATAAAGGATGAAAGTTTAAAAAATATATTAGAATAATTATATTTATTTTAAAATTGGATAATAATATTTTTCAAACATTTATTTGTTTCTTAACTTTAAAAAATATATTATTTTATTTTTAATAATTTCTATTATAAAGATAATGATTTTTTTATTTTTTAGATAAATATTTTACTTATGTTTGATGGTATTTATTAGAGATAGTTATATTTTTATTGCTTAGAAAAATATTTGTTATTATTTATTTTTTAATAGTAATTTTCCATCATCATTTACTGTTATTATTTTACTCATAAATAAATATAATTATAAAATCGTATTGGTCTTTCTTTTATCTTAATTTTACTATAAAACATTTGATAATTGTATATTATCTATACTTTGCAAATATAATAAAATAAATTATCAACATTATGTTATTCATAGTTTAAATTTTAATATTTTTTTTGTAATTTATTTTGTGTTTACTTATTCTTTGTTTGATGGAGATATTGCTTGCATTACTTTAACACATTTCTCACCTTGCATGAACATTTGGAGTGTTTCTTCTGCACCTCCAAGTACTTCGTGGAACATTTCCAAATTTTATCAAACGGACCAAAATATCTTTAATATTATACTGTGAAGATTATTATACTCTTCACTCTAAAATTTCATAATCTTCTCCTCTCACAACTGCCATTTTTGTCTTCCGTCGCGGCACCTTCAAGGGCCCCCATTATTCCATTTTGCATTTTTATTTGGCCGATTTCATTCTGTCATCTTTCAATAACATCATATTGGACAAGCATTTCAGGTACACATGATATACGAAAAAATTTGTAGGATATTTGAGGAGATTTTGTTGGGTTTGTGATTTACGGGTAGATTTTTTTCAGAATAAAATGAGTTGCAGAACGACGCATTCCGCAATTGTCCTAGTTCCGCAACTTATTTGGAGGTGACGAAATGAATTGTGAAACGACGTATTCCGTAACTATTTTCCAGATCTTGAGGACAGTTGCGGAACACGTCGTTTCGAAACTTATTTGGAGGTGCAGAAATGAGTTGCAAAACGACACGTTCCGCAACTGTTCTCCAGATCCAAATTACTGTTGCGGAACGTGTCGTTCCATAACTCATTTCCGGACAACAACTGTGGAACGCGTCGTTCAGTAACTCATTTCTACACCTCCAAATGAATTGCAGAATGACGTGTTCCACAACTGTCCTCTGAATCCGGAGAACAGTTGCGGAATACGTCATTCCGCAATTTATTTCAAATATACTTACCTCGCAGGACGTTGTGTGACTGCTGCTCCGCCGTGTCACCGCACTCCCACTCCTCCGTTGTCGCCAACACACACTACCGCAGAAAGACACCAATCAAGCACTTCATCACCTTCACGCATCATCGTCCGTGGACCTCTCATCTTCCACTTCCATAATTTCAATGTTTTATATTTTTTTTAGCTGAAAGACAAAATTGTAATTTTGTTAAGGACAGAGTTGATATTTTCTCAGGTTTTGGAGGTACCTCAAGAAGGCTTGGAGGTGCGAAGTGCAGGAAGGAGTGCTTCTTCCTGCACCTCCAAGTGGTTCTTGGAGCACCTCCAAAACTTAAGAAACGGACAAAAATACCCTTCACTTTATATTGTGTGGACCATTTTACCCTTATATCCTAATTATTAAAACTTCTTCTCCTTCCACCATCTCTATAACTCTTCACTGCGGCGCGCCTCCTTTCATTCAGAGCATCGATTGGAGTGTCTATTTCAATCCGAAATCCACGATTAACACTGCATTTTACAATCATTTGAGGTAGGTATCATCTATTATAAGATTTGTAGTGTATTTGGGAAGATTTCATGGGATTTGCGATTTAGGGGTGGGTTATTTTGAAATTGTTTTTGTTGCGGAACCACCTATTCCGCAACTTGTATACGGATCCGTCAACAAGTTGCGGAATGCGTGGTTTCGCAACTCATGGGGAGGTGTCTGAACGTATTGCGGAACCACCCATTCCGCAACTTGTATAAGGATCCGTAAACAAGTTGCAGAATACGTGGTTCCGCAATACGTTCAGACATTTTCCCATGAGTTGCGGAACCACCCTTCCGCAACTTGTTTACGGATCCGTATACAAGTTGCAGAATGGGTGGTTCCGCGACACGTTTCAAACTGCTTTTTTAATTTAGTTTGTTTCATTTTGTTTGTTGTTGACAGATTCATGGCTAGAACTAGGGGTGCATGTTCTCAAAGAGATCATAGAGAGAGGGATAGTATATACCCTACGTCATCGTCATATTCGTGGGAGGGGACCAGCTTGACTATCTTAGTCGTTTAATTATGTTGTGTTGTAGGATCATATGTTGAACTTTTAGGACCTTGTTATGTTATGTTTAACTTGCAACGACCATGTTATTTTATATTTGATATGCAATTCGAAGAGTACGTTTACCTGCCCTTTTGTAATTGTTATATGGAAATACATCTCATTCAACAAAAGGTGACAATGTTATATGAAAATACAATTACATCAATCGTTTCCAATATTAACATATGTTGGATCTTGGCTTGTAAGAACAGAAAACTGTTGCATCCTACTAAGATACAATTGTGACCATAGTCTTGCCACAGGATATGCATATGTGGACCACAAGACGTCAACAGTTGGTAATGGACAACCATCCTTCAATTTTACCTGTATTACATTGTAAAATAAGTTACAATAAAATAACATAAACATATAAAAATTGAATAAAATAAGTAACAAACCTGCACAAAATGGGAGCCATAAACATGCCCAATACATATTATTCGATGTGAACTGACACTAATAGGAGGCTTGCTTCTAAATGGAAATATTGTCAAGTTTTGCTTCAATGATAGACATACCAAAACAACCTAATAAAACGAATGTTTTTCTTTTAGGTTGTCTGTTTGCTTTGTCTGATCTAAGTATAATAATCACAAACTCAAGATCAAATGCAACTCTACGAACCCATTCTAGTAAATCATCTCGTGTTGCAAATACCTATATCAAAACTACTAAATTTAGATTTCAAATTTCATACACAAATGACACAATCAAATCAAATTACCTCATCAGTCGTGTAATGATTGGCCAAATCACCACCATCATAGTTAACTAATTGTAATTCTTGCATATTATCAACTTCATCAATCATTTTAGACATCTGCAACAAAAATAAGCATCATTAAACTAAAATCTTCAAAAATATGTTACGGAACAACCTGTTCCGTAATTCAAAAATTTACACTATTCCGGAACAGGTCGTTCCACAACACAAAACAAAAACTATTACGGAATGGATCATTCCATAATATGTTAGCACCCCCAAATTTAATATTATGGAACACTTGGTTCCGTAATTCATTTCCGAAACCAAAATAATGTTCTGGAACACGTGTTCCGAAATATCCTAACCCATCCCACTTACCTCGAACGACGTTGCGCCGCCGTCGTTTCACTCCTCCGCCGCCACTGATGATGCAAACTTCCCACCCACACTACCACCCACAACCTTGCACCACCACCATCATCAAACCTCTGGTCTCCCACCTCTATTTACTGTTTTATCAATTTTCAAAATCAAGGATAACATGGTAATTTACTGAAGGGCAGAGTTGGAATTTTTTTAATTTTTGGAGGTGCTCGAAGAACACTTGGAGGTGCAGGAAGAAGCACTCGCAGGAAGAAGCACTCGGACATTTGATACCGAATTAGCCCATTTCGTATTCTTTCAGTTGGAGCAGAGTCTTTGGGCCCAAGTTCCAATTGGCACTTCGCTGTCTAAAGAGACTGTTTGGGCCAACTTAATTTGTAGATACAAATTCTAACACTATACTATATAATTTTAAAATATTAAAAATATCTTTGACATTTTTATTTTAAAATCCACGTGTGCAGTACTGGTTTTTGGTTTTTGATGATTTCATCACTTTTTTCTTTATTATATAACAGTTCTTTCTATCTTAATATTATTTAATTTCTTATTTAATTTTTTATTTCAATAAATTTAGAATATAAAAATTAAAAAATCTAAAATAATAATGTAAGAATTAAAATATATTAAAATAATAATTATCAATAATCAATGGATAAAAATTCATATCTATAAATATTAAATAAATCTTCAAATAATTGGTTAATTATAATTTAATGTGCATTTGAATAGAAAATAATCTGATAAAAGAGTAAATATGTTATTAATATAATTATTTTATATTTTAATTTTAAAATAAAAATATCAAGATATTTTATATTTAAAAAATTTGTATAGTGTAGGTTATAATTTTAAATAGTGCAGTCTTACGTTGTTAAAGACAAAAATAAAAGTATATTACATATTTTTTTTATGAGAGATCACCTAACTTATTTAAATTTTCTAAATTTTATTGTAAGTGCTTATAAAAATGAATATTACATTGCTAATGTTGTAAATTTGAAATGATCCAATTTTAAAATAACATAATTAACTATATATTAAAATAAGATAATTATAATTGAACTCGTCACTTAACTTTTTTGTCACTTCTTACATCGCCATTAGCTTTTTAAACCAATTATCTCATACATAAAATATTATCATTTAATAAATTTTAATTTTATCTTCTTTTATTTATCACTACGTTTTTTATTCTATTTAATTATTCATTTTATAAAATTCAATTTTAGTTTCTTCTTCCTTAAAAATACAACAATTTCTTATAAAATTAATGACAACTTCTCCAAATATATTTCTAGGAAAAATATGGAAGAAAAAATGAAATTTACTTCTACATGATTTAAAATTAATTTATGCATCAATTAAAAAATGAAGAAAAGAGAATTTCACCAAAAGACGCATAAGAGAAGTTTTACTACTTACAATTTTTGTATTAAAGTTCATATTGAGTGTAATAGCTTTCTCTTTTTTTAACCCACCTATAAAGAAGCATAGTCTATTTATCCTCTTTAAGATAGTATGATTTCTGTTAACACCTTCTATGAGTCTTGACAGGTATTTTAGTTGTCCACAAATCACAATAAATAAATAAATAATACTATAAGAGAGATCAATAACATAACCAGAAATAATTTGTGTATTTATTATAATCAATTCATTGATTAAAGGAATCTTTCAAGAATTTGCATAAAGACCAGGTCTAGCCCAAAAATTCTATGAGATTTCTTTACTGATTTTCAATCCCTTTTAGAACTTATTTGTACTATCAATAAATTAAATAGTAAACAACATAAATTTTATTGTGAATAAAATATATTTAGCCTAGTAATATATATTCAAAATGAAGAAAAAAAAATAACACTGCAACTTATTTAAGTTTAGTAATATCCATAATATAGATAAGTCCCTAATACTAAGAACACATTTTTATAAACACACGAAACGCAACATTTAAGAAAAGAGTTTATTTATTACACAATATTGTATAAATTTTATTATCTTAACAACAAATTGAAAATCCGTTTTGATATACTTTTAAAGTAATTATTAAAAAACCATTCGTGCATCTAATCTTATAATAGAAATGTGCAATACAGAATCAAAAGAGGTTTTCATATTTTTTGAAAGAAAACCTTCAAACAACCAATTTTTCACTTATTAGCTTTCTGCACTGAGCCAGTTTTCATCAAACTTGAACCAATTAACTCTCTCTCCTAGACTTTTGAATAGTCACTCTTTGGAGTTATATAAAGAAGGTATGTAACTAGTTCATGGATGTTTCACTGGAGTTTTCCTGTTTCAGAAAAGTTGAAAAAGTGCATGCACTTTGTTTTACTCAAACTATTTTCAACAGATGTCATACTAAAGATGTTTAACTATGAGACAGTAACCATGCATGCATGTGTGAATCTAACTTTACCTGAAACTATTACGAAATACTGTTTAGATTTGGTTCCCATACAGAATAAGTTAAATAGTAAGCAATGGCATGGTAACGGTGCAATTGGAAGCTCCTATTGTATAAAGTCACATGATAATATTCACATAATTAATAGTGATACAGACAAAGACTTCCTATGTTTACTATAGGAATCAGATTTGAAAGAAAAAATATAATAATTCGTGAATTTGATAGATATTTCACCCTAATTTCACATGTGAAAAAAAAAAAAAAAAACTGCATGATTCAAACTTTTGTTGTAAAAGCTGAAAAAACAAAGGCAATGTTACAGTTGCGATGACTCTGGCATAGTATCGCTGACTAAGAAATGGCTTGTCAAAACCAGCTTTGCTTCCAACTCCAACACACTACCCATTAGGTTTCCCTTCTTCATCTTCCATGGATCCAAATTCTCCACCATTTGATCCATAAAAGAGTGTTGGCACTGTATGATACTTCAATGGGAGCAACAACTTGCATAAAACCAGGAAAATAATGAACCGTGAGACATAGAGAAAAGAGAAAGAACAATTTGAATATTATAGATAAATAGAAGTGAACAAAAGAGATAAGGTATATGTTATAAGTATTGCCGTTGATAATATAATGATAAATAGAATCACTTTCTCGTTTATATTTGTTGATCACTTTGTGGAAAACAAACATGACCAAGTTTAATTGTCCAACGCGTCACGAAGCTTGTTCAACTACAAACTTTTGTAATGAAAAATCATTCCAAACAATGAGAAAAGGACAAATCTAAAAGTTTAACTAAATTATTTTGATTACATTTTAATACTCTTTGGAACCTGTTATAAGTTTCACACTCAATGAAATAAATAGTTTTCTAAGGAATAAAATGTTAGAAGTGGAAGACCTATATTGGTTGAGTTCGAACTTAACGCGACCAATCCTTTTTATATAAAGGATCTAGGTAGACTTCTTTCTTTTGTAAACTCAATTTGCTTAAAGATAAATTTGGAAAATAGGCGTTTTTAATTTTCTTTATGTAGTTCTTCATCTTTAAAGGAAAAAGAGAAAAATAGAAAAGAGGGTGTTATTATACTTTTATATTTAAGGAGGTGTAGTTGTTCATTTGGGGTACCTATTACTTGGATGATCAAATCAGTAAATATCTGAGTAAAGGATGAAAAGATAGTAGTGAGCTGTGAAAGTATCCTTCTATTTATAGGAATTATAGTAGACTTTTCACATATGGTACTCTTGATTAAGACTCATACTTATTAATCCTTTTAGTCATAATAGATAATACTAATTAATTTATTAACATTTTTACTAATTAATCATAATCTTAATATATGTCTTTACTTAGGCCATAAACCTGGTTTGATAAGGAAGGAAAAGTCCGTGTCAACATTATGGTTTTATGTCACTTAACTGATTTTAGCTAAATGGTTAAATTAGACCTACAATATAATAGTAATTTCTTTTCTTTTAAGAATATTTTTTTTCTTAATAAGGTTAGTTCTTTTTTCTTATTTTATCTTTTGCTTTACCACTGAATTAATATTTGTATTATTATGATGCCTATTATATGTAATAAGAAGTTTATATAGTGTGGTACTTAAGTCATCAAACTAGCTCTCTTACTGAATTAGTTTCTGAAAATGTTAAACCATCTTTACAATAATAATTTTGTGACTATCTCTCTTACCTCAACTTTTGTTACCACACAACATTGTAAAATTCATATGGAATTGAATAAGAGATATGCAGAGTTTATACAATAGACTATTTGCAAGCATATAATCAAATCAAACCTGATCACGGGAGAAACATTTACTGGTGAAAAAGTTTTCTATTTGAAAATTTGTGGGAAGATCCATAACTCATAAAATTTAGAATTTTTTATGGCATAGATGAATGGTGAATGCGACTAAATAGGTTGTCGTATGTTCATTTAATAGTAAACTTAATATTTTAGTTAACATATTTTTTGCATGATTTTTTAATAGTAGATTAAGTCGTTTAATCACCTGTTTTACAACATAAAAATGAAAGATATTTCTTGCACCCTATCACAATCTTCCTATAATAATCCTAATACATTGTCATTTATTTTGAAAAGGATATTTTAAATATAATCTTTATATTCTGGTATACCCTTTTATATACTAAAAGATAAAACGTAAGAAAATTTTAAGAGACAAGAGTCGAGATCAAACATGGACAAGACTGATATGACCAATTAAAACTGGAGTCCAATTTGCTTTTCTTCCCAAAGGGTAATTATATTTTTTTTAAGTTTGTTTTCTTTGTTCTCTTTTAACTGCAATGCTATGTCTTATAATTGTATTGAGTATTGAAATGAGTATAGATTCTTTGACTTCATTAAACAATGAACTAAGCACCTCTGAGTAGACAATTACAATTTAAGGTGAATAATTAATAAACTTATAAAACTAAAAAGAACACATTAGAAAAACTTTGACTCTGCTCACAACCGACACCAAGGTGGTGCCAGAATCAACAGTGTCAATCAATCATACAATAAGCACACATGTAGGATAAGTGAGATTTCAACCACTATCTATTCTAGTGTTTCCACATAACATGTTCATCATATCTAGTCCTTAATACCAAATCATGTCTTGAGCCTCCTGACCTTATCTGTGCTTCCATTCTCTAGAGTTCCTTCCATCATCTGTGTCATCAGAGGAAGAGGGCCCCTCAGTATTGGCTTCACTTGTTTGGCTGCTTTCTTTAGCCTTAACTTTTCCATTCTTCTTTTCTTCCTCGTCTTGTTTTTTCCCATCAGCACTTTTGAGAGCATTCAAATTCACCATTGAATTGCTGTCTTCTTCAGCTTTGTACTTGTACCAAGAGGCCCAGTAAAGGTAGTTAAAAAAATTTAGGCAGCTTAGGATTGCTAAGAACCAATAGAACAAGTTAAGGTTGTTTTGGTTTAAGTCCAAACCATGCAACCATCCTTGCTTGCTGGGAGTGATCCTTTTGGTGACAGCATTAATGACATTCACAAAGACTGTGCTTAAGAAGTAACCAAGAGACATGGACAAATATGTGAAAGAAGTTGACAGTGACTTCATTGTTTCAGGTGCTTCTCTGTAGAAGAATTCTAGGAGTCCTACAAGAGTGAACATGTCTGCAATTCCAAATATAGCATATTGGAAAGACAGCCAAAACAAACTTATTGGCCTTGAAGGGTCCTTCACTCCTTGATCCCTTCTTTTCACTTCTACTATGCCAGCTACTGCCATTGAAATGAAAGAAAGTACTAACCCAACACCAACTCTTTGAAGTGGAGTAACCCCAGAAGGGTGGTGACTGATCTTTCGTGCGAATGGCACAAAGAGGAATTCATAGATGGGAATTAGGATGCACATGAAAAGCAGGGGGATAACTGGAATTGATGGAGCAGGCACAGTAAAAGAACCAAGTTTCAGGTTCATCACATTCCCCTGCTGAACTGAGAATGTTTGAAGTTGTGCTAAACAAGTGTTCATTATAATGGTACTGGCTAATATTGGCAGCATTCTGGTTAGGATCTTTACTTCTTCTACTTGCGTCACTGTGCACATCTTCCATGCTTGAGGCTCAATGTTTTGCTGAAGAATGCTTGCTCTATCTAGAAACCTGATTCAACAAACAAATGTAAAAAAAAAATAATATTGTCAGCAATTATTAACATGCATGGGAGTTAGCCATTTAAAAGAAATAAATAAATGAAAAGAAGAACCAAATCATGATCGAGGATACTGCTATTGTATTGAGAAGGAAATTGCTTTTCATTTTTCAGTGAAGTACTCGGATCTAAGCCAACAAAAAAAACAAAAGAGGTTGATTGCAGATAGTACTGTAGTTTTAAAAATTTTTTCACCGAGTTATTGGTGTCAGGAACTTATTTATTTTGTGTGATGTTTACAAGTGGTTCAGATATATTTTCCGTGACCAATTGATCATTCTCTGTATGGTTGCAGCTCCAAGCGTGCAGCAGTGATAGTAGTAGGCCCAGAGTCCTTGGCACTACCTACTACGTCGTACATGAAGAAAAGAATCTCAACACGCCAATGTGCTGGACCAGGTATTAGTTAATTGTCTCATTGCTTACAGAACATCATTAGGCTGTGTTGCATTATTTTGCAAGCTGTTAACCATGAATTTTGACCATGTACACAAGGAGTTACCTCATTTGGTTTGTATGAGCAATCCTTTCTAATGTAGCACTTTCATAGACCTCATAAAGTTCTTCATGTGACTCTGGCAGTGGTAGCTTCCGATTTTTAAAAGCCACCAAAACAACCTGCACCAAAAAACCAAGCTTGATCTGGTGCTTGTTGCATAAACTTCTGACCAAACATTTACAAAAGAAGATAATAATGAAAAGATAAAATAAATTAAACATTTTCTATAACTGAAAATTGATTTTAACTTACTTGACTAATCCTAAAAATGGGGCTGTGGCCAGGAGTTCTGATGCGGTAGAATGGCTTGCCAAGAGCAAGAGTGAGAAAGCCAATGGAGGTAGCTACTGTGATTATGATAAAGCCCAAGTGCCAACCCTTTTGGGTGCTAACCCAAACAACCCCAGTGACCCCTACAACTGATCCCAAGGTTGAACTCAGCAAAAGCCAATTGAAGAAGCTTGCAAGAGCCTTTGCCTCTCTTGGATTCTTTTCATCAAACTGGTCAGCACCAAATGCAGTCAAGGAACCTCTCACTCCTCCCATGCCCAAAGCCAACAAATACAATGACGTGTAAAACATCACAGCTATGCCACCTTTCACACAGCTCGACTTGCCGCAAAACTCTGGGTGTAAATGGCCCAGAGAAGCTTGAACTGTGAAAATTACCAAAGCCTGTGTAGGAAATGACCAACACCAGAAAGAAATAAACTTTAATGTTTTTGAACCACCTTTGTCTCATTGGTCAGACCATTGGGATTTGAACTTTTCATATAATAACATACCCGAGAGACAATAATATACATATATACACACATATATATGTATATATATATTTGTTTAGCACTTACCAGAACTTCGAGTGATCCGAAAAACAAACATGTGGTTAGTCTGTTGAGGTATGTGTCTGAGATGAAACCACCTACTAAGGAGAGCAAGAAAGTTGAGCCCAAAAAGTTTGTCAGGGTGTTGGCAGAGTTGGACAGATCAAAGTGCATCACCCCATAAAAGTATAGGACTAAGCTTGACATGTTCGCTACGAAACCCATGTTGTCCAATGCTACTAACACTGCATGAACAAGGAAGAAAAAAGAAGGAAAAGATGAGGATCGTTTGCAAGCTAAGCTTCAGAACATTGAGAGAAACCACTGGAGTGTGTGCTCACCAAAGATAAACATGGAAGCCCTGAATCCACCTTTTTGTTCTTCCTTTACCTCTTTGTCTCCCTGCATGACAAAATCTGAAACTCTTCAACAAAAGCCCTGAGAGGGTGAGGTAGAAATGAGGTGTTGAATGACTAGTCTTACTTACCATTCTTGAGTTTCAATTTAAGATGGAGGTGGTGAACATGTAACTGAAAAGGGAAGTTTTTGGGAAACAGGTTCACTTCAGACAAGGATATGGTAAAGAGAGAAGTTTAGTTCAATGCCTTAAACTGTTTGCTTCTGGTGTCCTCCATGCTATTTATCATGCTCTCTCTCTGTTTTCTCTTGGACTCTGTGCAAACAAATTTCTGGTTCTATTATTAGAGTGGTGATCTTTTGACAAAAAAGAAAAGCAACTAAACCCCTTTAACAACTCAACGAATTAATATTTTAATCATATTTTCTTTTCCTTTCTAATTTAGAATACGATATTATTATTTACATGAGGCCCGCCAACACAAATTTGAAACAGATGGATGAGAGATTAACTGGTTTTAAGGCCGCTAAAGCTTAATTATGGACCCTGATTCTATCAATAATGTTGACCAAGGCCAACATATGTGCCCCACAAGGGGTAAATATGTTATTCTAGTTCAAAATTTTCAGTATTTATTTTTATTTTGTTTTAAATCAGTTTTTTAAATTTTTATACTTCTTAAAATATTAATACGTTTCTAATTAATACTGAATTTATAAATCTATTAACAATGATAACTTCAAATGAATAGTAGTAATAGTCCATTACCATTATCATTTTTTCAACTAATATTAATTGAATTATTAAATTATTATTTTTGTTATTAATGATTTAAGAGAAGTGACATTATGAATCTCTTAATAATCTGTCATCACATAAAAATTATTATTAAAAAAATAACAATAATAAAAAGAATAATGCCACATGGCTACAAATTCTCTGCAAATAAAATAAAAAATATACATATACTTATCTCCTATCTTTAAGAGTGAGTTTAGTGGCTTTTTTTTTTTCATTTTGGCATATCAAAATAGGTAAATTTTGTCAACTAAACAAATATTATATCAAACTGGTCAAAATAAAAATGAGATGATGACGTTTTTAATTAATAATATTAATTAAAACTGTTTCTCTCTTTTCAATCATTTTTTAACAATTAACAAAATAAATAATAGTAATAATAATAATTAAATAATAATAATTAATAAAACTATAATATGAATATCAAAACAAACAAATTTCTTTTAAATTAAAATAAAATAACATAATGATGATAATAATAATAATAATAAGAATAATTTAAATTAAATTCATATAAATTTAATTTAAATAAGAATAATTTCATAATTATTGAATTCACTTATTATTAATTATTATTATTATGTTATTTTATTTTAATTTAAAAATAATTATTATTATTATTATTATCATTATGTTATTTTGTTTTAATTTAAAATAAATTTGTATATCTTAGTTTTTTTATTACAGTTTTGTTAATTATTATTATTAATTTTTTTGTTAATTATTAAAGTAACAAACATAGTGCTAAATAATTAAAAAAATATTTGTTAATTATTATTATATAATGATTATTATTATTTTTTATTAATTGTTAAACCTAATAATCATCCTATCAAATAATTAAAAAAATGATTGTAGAGAGAGAAATACATTTTGGGAATTAATATTGAAAAGTATCCATTTTGATAAATAAATTTTTTTCTACCCATCTTGAGAATTAATATTGAAAAGTACACCAAAATGAAAAAAAAAAAAAGAAAAAACTGAGTTTGATTATGGACGTTAATTTGCGACGATGATTCGAATAAGAAGAAAGTTCAAAAAACGAGATAAAAATATTAATATAAAACAGAAATCGAAAAAAAGAAGTTGATAGTAAACTTTCTTTGTTTTCAGGGAAAATTTGTGAGACAAGAGTATTTTTTAACATTTTTATATAATTTATTTAATTATTAATATATTAATATTTATATTTATATAATAATAATAATATTTATTAATGATATTAATAATAAAATAATTTAAAAAATAAAATATTAATGAGATTCATATAAAAATAAAAGTCATAATAAAATTATAAATAATAATTATAATAATAAAATCAAAATTAGAATAATAATTAAAATAAATTTATAAAATATAATAATTTAATTTTTATTTTATTTTAAAATAATTGATAATATTATAATTATATCAATTAAAAAATAATAGTTCATTACTTTTTACTTAATAAATTAATTATATTTAACTTTAAATTAATTTAAACTACAATTTTATCTATTAAAAAAATTATTTTATCAATTACATCTATTACATCACTTACAAATTTTTATAAATTTTCCACTCAAATCTTATCATCTTTCTCTTATTCCAAACAATCAAACTTTCCACACACTTTACTCTCAAATCATCTCTCAAATCATCTGAAATTCACTCGCTAAAATCCACTCCTCAATCCAATCGAACCCTAAGAGTCTATAAAATAGTAAGTCTAATCAAAAGTTTAATAAAATAAAAATCATATTTATTAATTGTGTTATTAAATTTTAATTTAATATTAATATTTTTATATTTAGTTTTATATTTACATTAGTTATAAATGTGAATATTTTAGTTTTTTATGTAAGAAAAACATTAAAATAGTCACTAATTACTACTACTATTATTGTTATTATAAACAATTTTAGTACTATAAAATTAAAATAAAATTTAATAATCTTTAATTATAACCTTAAATATTTATATTCATTTATATTACCATAGTATTGCATTAAAATATTTTACTACTTTTGAAAATATATTAATTAAGTATATTTAATTTTTAAAATTGATATTTATATATTGTTATATCAAATTTATAAAAAAATAACACATTCCTATATAAATCGACTCACGGGAGCAGATTTCAATTTATTTATTTAGTATACGTACCATTGGACATTGAAATGGTGTATTAGAATTGAAAATAGTCTATTTAGAGAATATTTTCTTAAATTGAGATTATTCCAATACAAATTAACATGTAAGACCACATATTGTAATTCAACTATTTTTTCTTAATGCATAGGATAATTTTAAATATGTAAAAGAGCTTACTATATTTCAACTCCTTTTGTTCCTGATAGAAAATAATTATTATTAGATTATTAATATTATTGGTTAAAACATTAAAAAAAATGGTCATTACATTTTCCTTTTTTAACTTTAAAAACTTTGGATTGGCATAAAATATTTCATTTTTTTTGTGCTCCAAAATTCAATTTTACATTGAGCAACCAGGGAACATAGCAAACATATTGATTTACCGACAAAGCAATTGCCCCCTTTTTCTCCTGAAATTATTATTATTTTTATACTTTTATAGTTATATATAAGGTTTCACGCATTACTTGTTATATTGTAGGAAGATCTTTTTCTAAAAATAATATTATTTTTTATGATCTTTTTCTCTAAGAAGTTTTTATGAGTAATAACATTTTGACATTTTAATAAATTTTTACAATCACTTAAATTTATTATTTTGCCCTTTATCCATTTTTTTATAACTATAAAATTTTATTTTTTCGTAGGTATATTTTTCTTAAAATTAGCTTCTCGAATAGTTATTGAATTCTTAAAAATCATTCTCCTTCCTGATGTGTAATTGGTTGCTTTAAACACTGTATATTTTGTGTGAAATACTGTTATACAAACTTTCTCCTTTTAATAATTTTTTTGTTTCGGCTAAATGTTATCAGTCCTTCAGATTTTTTAATTAAGTTTTAAAAGTGTCGTTGTCATGGGAAGTGAAAATAATCAAACTAAACTTTGTTTGAAAACATATAATAAAGAGTTCTTAAAACTTGATCAACCACACACTAAAACAAACATTTAGCCTTTGGTTTGTAACATGTACATGCTTGTCTTGGCAGAACAATCCGTTTGAGGAGTTATATCAGTATTCCTAAACTAGAAAGCTTTTCAGTGTAGCTCACGGGTCAATTTGAAAGGAAGAGGATACTTATAGAAACTTGAAGTGGGGGTGCCAAGACTTTTCCCTGCTTGATGCACACCATGTGACCCAGTGCCACTGGCTATATTATCAAATTCGTAGACTATGATGTTCTTTACAGCTGAACCCTGCATCTATCACATGCTTTCCATAATAATTTCCATTGACAATGGTTGGTGCTCAATTAAGTGTTTGTGTAACTGTAAACTAGTGTTATTCATGGTTAAATGTGCAAACATCATTAAAAAAAATGTGTTTATAGAGTTTTAATTTTTGATGACTATGAATGGGGTTGAAACTTGTCCTTGATTTGGCACTAGACAACATTGTCAGAAGGAAAAGGATCCAATATTATCCTTGCTATGGGAAAAACCACAAGTACCCCTACAATTTCTATGTATATGAGAGGCACAATTGAGCTACCCTTTTCTCCAAAAACCGACCTTCCAGCCTCCAGTGACAAGTGGAGGTATTTGGGTGCCAAAAAATATAGAAAAAACAACATTTTTAAGAGGACAAAGTTGAAGTGCTTCTTTTTGAAAATTGTCAAACAAAAAAGAATGCAGTTCCAAGCCGGCAAGAACCCTCAAATTCATGATACGTGCAGCTTCAACCAGCCTCCAAAACTGTAAAAAAATGTGTAAGAAAAAAAAAAAAAAAAGCCAAAGTCAAATACTGAAACCAAGGGTCACATGATACAGCTCATATGCTGTCCTTCATGTCCCAGGAAGCTCCATTGTTAGGCAAAAGTTCACGAACCTCGGTTTACCTCTCTTATCCTCTCATACAAACTCAGTTTGCTTTGGTCTTTAGTTCCAATGATAAAACTCGCTTCTCCTTTGAACTGTCTCTTTCAACATAGCAATCTAACTTCTACTATCTCAATCATACTAAATCTTTTTCTGTTTGAAAATCGTTGTCAATTAGAAAGCACTTTCATTAATTTTGGTATGTTCCACCATGTTTGATTGGTGTGTTTACCTCCTACCAAATTCCAGGGAAAATAAGGACACCACAGACCACTATCAATATCTGTATTCTATGGCTTCGTGTCAAAGAATTTCCAACGCATAATATTCCAGATCATGCTAATGTCCTTTGAGTACAATGTCAAAACATTCCGTGTGATAAATGTCATACCACGATTATTATTTATACAAGTCAATAAGCTGGAGTTGGATTTGGATAGAATATTCACCTTTTAAGCATTTAATATAATTGTATATTCATGATTCAAACACTAGATTACTTGTTCAGATACATCTTAAGAATTGAAAATCAAGAGATATATTTATATTTATACAATTGAGATAGCCTAGGATCATTGATTGCATCTAAACTTGATAAACCAGCCAAAGTACTGGCAGCCTCTATGGAACTAGAAGTGCCAGCAAATTCCTGAGCTTAGACTTCAAAAGTAAAAGGATGGTTGCTCATATCCCACTTCTTAAAAGCATAGGTAGGACTAGGATCAGATGTAGTCAGAGAAACAAATTCTCTTTGGTTCAATATATATGTAGGCTAACATGTACAAGAGTGGAGTTCAGTTTCAAATTTACTCTTTGATGGAAGAAAAAGTAACATGTTATTGCCGTGGTGGGCGCCAATCAATATCCACCTATAACTACTTGGTCCAGTGTTGGGAGAAGTTGGCAATGCAGTTGAAAAATTTGGACCAAACCTATCGATTTTTAGTGAGTATGATACACCCTTTTGCGTGTGTGTGGCTTTCTATGAATGAATATAATAATAGTTTCATAAAGGGTACATAGATGCTTCTACATGTCATCAAAGACACAGTGTTATGGTCCTTAGTTCATAAATGTTCTTTTCCATAAAGCTAGATTTATTAACCCCACCTTCCATGCTATGTGCTTGTCAATGACACCCCTTCTATCACTTTTTTCTCACAATGGTCCTTGACTTTTCCAAAGTGCTTGAGTGAATGAGCATGTGTTCTCTCAAGTTGCACACTTCTTCTGTTCTCTTTTTCTTCTACGACTTCCTACTTCTAGACACATAAACCGTGTTCCAGTAGTTTTCAACCTTGGCAGTTCTACTATTGTTGTTTCTTGTTGCCCACGACACCCTCTTCCTCTCTGATCATGCTGTGAGTTTATGCCAGAATCTGTCGCCTTCTCAGTGTGCCTACGTATGTGTGTGAGGATGATTCATTTCAATAGTTGTTTTACAAAACTTCCAAAATGTGACACATAAAAAGAGGAAATTGTTAACGTTCACAAGAAATGAAACTTCATCAACTAATCTTCAACTTTTGGCGTCAAAATTCAAACACTGAAAAAAAAATTAACAAAAAACTGAGGTTGAAGAATAGTGTAGCAATAGTATTAGCTGGCATTGGCGTGTGGTGTGTAGTGTAAGTTCATCATGTGTCGCTTCAAAATGATGATTATTTAGTTTGTGTTGTGGAAGTGAAGGGACTTGACCTTTCAGGAGTTGGTGTTATTGTAAAGTATAAAATGGTGGTGGCACCTAAGTGTATAATATGCATATGGTTTGTGTCTATGAAACTCCCTCTTATTATTGCCAAGGAACAAAAACTAGGGAAAAAGGTTGGGGTAACCACGTGCAGTGTATTTGGAACCAAGAATGACATTTTTTTTCCGTATATCTTTTATAAAAAAAAAATTATAATTTGCAATTATAAAGTTGTCTTTTAAAATTTAATTTCGTTTTTTATTCAAATAACAAAATCCGTGTTTTAAAATAAAAATTCTATTGGAAAATATTAAATTTGTATTTTAAAGATTTGGATTGAATTTCAAAAGAAAAAATCATAATACAAAACACAGTTGTTGTTGTTGTTTTTAAATCAAATTTATGTTCTAAAACACAGATTATATATATTCCATAATTTATTATAAATTTAATCTTTTCGCTTAAATAAAAGAAAAAAAAAACAATGAGTTTTTCTTTTATAAAAAAGATGTCAAGTTGGTCCATGTGTATTACACCAAAGAACATGTAACGATTATCCAAAGTTTGACTCTACTATTTGGTTATATCTATTGATTATTACACTATCTATTAATTATTACACGTGCTTAAATTGTGTAATAAACAACACATTAATATGATTTCTGAATATGATTTCTGAAACATCTGTCTTGACAATACAAGAGAGAAGATAAAAAAAATCAAAGACTTTAACATCTTTGAGAGATTATGGTCAGCAAAAGCCTCCAGTACTTGGTTCATTTTCTCTGAAGATGTGAGACTAAATATACCTACCACCCTTGTTTATACTTTTAAAAGAAAACTGTCTCGTTAACATAAATGCATATAATCAAATGACGTATTGAAAGAGAAGTCAAACTTATTTCAAGATGACTAAAAGTGAAAGTATCTAAATTATTATTTAATAAAAAAATTAATCATAGTGTATTTAATAAAAGAGCAAAGTAAAGGTAAAATAAAAATTTATACTTTTGAATATAAATTGGTAAAAAAAATCTAAAGTCACATAATAAAAAGAAATAAACATGAATAGAAAGAAAACAAAAACAAAGAGACAAATAAGAATTTTTAGGATTTTGAAATAAAAGAGTAAATAATATTCAAATAACTCAAAATTAGCAATGAAAAAATAAATATGAAATGATAAAAAATATATTAGAGATTGATAATTTTCTTTTAGGCCAACAAATTCTATTACGTAATTAATTCAATAATATACAATTTTAACTTAATTTTTTGAAAAGAAAAAAAAAATCTAGATTATTTAAGGATGTACTTGATTATTTGGTGAATGATGTTAAACAATCAACGTCAAGAATGAAGACTTATAGCTGATTTCATCGTTTTTACTCACATTTTTAGTTGTAGGTTGTATTACAATTTTTAACCATATCCTAATTTATAAATGAGTTTCTTACCTCAATTAAAATTTGAAATTGTGATTTGGTTAATTAGGTTAAATAAGCGTTAAGACCAAAGGACAAAACATCAACTAAATAACCAAGTAATGGTGAAAAGGTAAAGCTAGATTACATTAATAATTAATAGGTAACAACAAGTTGTTTAGTCAATCATAGCTTTACATGTGTAGGAATAAAAGATCTTAATTTGAGTGTTTGTCTAAATTATCAATATTGGTTAATCCTTATTTTTATAACATTTTGAGATGAACTTTTTTTTTTTTTTTACCACTTAACATACGTTTGGTTTGGTTGGTTGATGAGATAAAGATATCGAGCGAAGAAATGCGAAGAAAGTTACAATTTCAATAAATAAAAAAATAATTATAATCGAATATCAAGAAAAAGTTGCTACATTATTTCTTGACAAATTATAACAGATTTGTGAAGAAAGTAAATTTTTATTATATTTTTAATATAATTAATTTAATAATTATTAATATGTTAAAACAAAAAATAATAATAAAACCATAAATAATAATTATAATAATAAAAATAAAATTATAAAATAATAATAATTAAAATAAATTAATAAAATAGTAATAATAATATTATTATTATTATTAATTTAGTTTCTTATTTTAAAATAATTAATAATCTTATAATTAAAATAATAATAATCTAGTAATCATACTCATCAAATTAATTATATTTAATTTTAACTATAGTTTTATTTATTAAAAACTTATTTTATCAATCACACCCATCATATCACTTACAAACTTTTATAAATTTTTCACTCAGATCTCACTATCTTTTCTTTAATCCTTTAATCCGAACAACTCAACTTTCATCACAGATTATCTCAAATCCAAACAAAGTCTTAGAGTGTCTTTTTAGGTCAATAAGTATCGGTGGTAGTAACAACAAGGTACAAGTTGTCCTTAAAGGTGTAGGTCACATGTCTCTTGCTTAAGTTCCTTAAAGGCTTGTTTAAGAGAGAATATTACTTTTATTTCAACAAGGATATTTTCATTTGACTACAAAAAAATGTAAAATCATAAGAAAAAATAATTTTAAATTAAAAACAACTAATAAGACAATAAAAAATAACGATAATTGCCCATATAAATAAAAAAAATGAGTTCAAATATACCAATATTTAACATTTATCAATTATGATGCATTATGCATGATGGATTCATATTACGTTGAACATTATCTTTTATGTGTCTCAATAACGAAAAGTTATCAACAATCAATCTCTCTATGTCTTAGTGTTTGCTAATGAAAAAAAAAATCATTCATATTCACAAAATGGAAATAATCACTCCAAAAGTAAGACTGTAGTATACATTGTGATTTTTGTTTTTTTTTTTTTGGGACAAATTATCCAACAACAACAACTATCATCATTACAAAGTCATTGACATTGACATAGAGTGAGGAACTATCATCATCACAAAGTTCTATCTTAAATATTTGTGTTGGTAAAAAAAATATTCTATTTATAACTTATCTTAAGTGAAAATATGTTCTCTCATATCTTTTCCAACTATAAATTGCTTTAACTAAAGGATCTTGAATATCTTTATGACTAACCAAACTTTTGTATGCCAACTAGAGTAAAAAGAAAACTTCAATTTATCCCCAAGGCTCCTATATGGTCACACACAAAATAGGAATTACAAGGAAAAACTTATTCACATTCCAACTTTAAGAATTTTGTCACTTGTAACTCTAAATCACTTAAAAGAGTGGTAACTTTATCCTTTAGAATCCAAAGGTCATCACCTCATGCCCTTAACCAAAATTGGATCGAGAGCTCATATCCGACCTTTTAATCATATTTTGCTCTCTTGGCTTTGAAGTAATGAAAAAACACACAAAAAGAGAAATATAACAAGAAGAAAACATTTTTGTATTGAATAACAATAAATTATCATAGACACATTAAGATCACATATAATATACAAAAACATATATGAAGTATCAAACAAGACTTTATGTATAAAATTTAGTATACAACACTACAAGACAACTTAGCGAACAATTTAGTAAATGATCATCAGGAGTTTTTTTTGTCTTTTTTTTTTTCAAACAAATTGATTTAGAGTTATCTTGACAATTTTTTACCTTAACTTCAAATAATAGAAGAAATTCCCTCCATCATTGTTCTTCATTCTTAAACGAAAAAAATATTCAACTTAAAGCAACATTTGAATTTAAGTCTCAATAAAGATTTTGTAAATACATGGATAGGATTATCCTCATAAGTTATCTACATAATCCCAACTTTCTTAGACTTAACTACATCTTTAATAAAGTACAATCTTATATAAATATTTTTAGTCCTCTCATAATAGATTTGGTAATCAACTAAATATATGACCTTTTGGTTAGCTTGGTGAATTCACATAATATTGTACAGTGCCCAACTCTCTCATCATTCCTCTTAATCATATAGTCTTCTTTACCCTTTCATTGTTTGGGTAGTAGATAAAGTTATCACATATTGTAAATTTTTATTCATACAAATCACAGTACCAAATAATGTGAACACTTACCCAAAAATACTTTTTTGTATCCACATCCCCTACATAATCTACATCTATAAACCCCTTATACCATATGATATCTACTTGTTCAAATATATCAGCACCAACTTTAAAGTCTCTCAACGATCATGTCTAATGTTCAACATAAACTTTTTAATAACATTAACAACGTGGGTCAATTATAGTCTATTACATACCATCCTATACATGATGCTTCTTACTTCACTGACATAAGAAAGAATATTTATTTCCTTCCTTTCTTCTTCAAAAATAAAAGCCTGAGTCATAGAGTTTTGTGTGATGACCACAGGTATATTCAACTATCTAGATTGATGCATATTAAACCTCTCAACAACCTTCTTCAAGTAGACTTGTTGAGATAAACACAATTTTCCTATTTTCTATTCCATTTGTGTATTCATCTAAAGTATTTATCTCGTAAAATCAACATCTTTCATTTTTAATTTATTGTTTAATTTTTTATTGAATTATTATAAGGATATACACATACAAGAACAGGAGCAACATGCATTTCTTCTCTTTTCATAATGTAGACATAATTTCCAAAATCACATCTAAGAAATTTTATCCTCTCTAATAAATTGTCAAACTTCTTACTGAGTATTTTGTCTCAAGCTTTACAATAATTTTTTTAAGAGAAAGAAATTTTCTTTATCATCATTAATCCTCTCATATTGTTACATTAAATGGTTTTCTCAAGGTCTCCATATAAGAAAACTATCTTAAAATCAAATTGTTTTAACTTCTGCTTATACTAATTAAAAATTATCGAAATTCATACCACATGTAAGAAAATCTCATCATAATCATTTTTCTCCACTTGTGTATAAGTTTTTGCCACCATTTTTGTCTTGAATCTTTTCTTCTTCACACTTGGTATTACTTTTTTTAATACACACTTGTATAAAATCACTTTTTGATTTTTAAGCGGGTTCGTAAGTTTACACATGTGATTTTTCCTCAATGATTCAAGCTCTTCCTCCATAACACGTTGTCGTTGATGACCTCTTATACCCTTCTATATCTTTTGAAGTTTCTTGATTCTAAATTGTCTACCTATCCAATTGTACTAAAAACATGACAAATAAGATTAACATTCTCAAAATTATATGTCGGTTTAATTGTTCTTCTATTTGTATCAATAACTTAAGTCAAAGTTGACAAATTTTGGCCTCTCAAAGTGAGAAAGTGATGGTTGGCACTTATGCACTGTTTGATCCATCTACAATTTAATATGCAGCTAGAAAACTCCACCTCAAACTGCCTTTTCTCTTCATTCTTCCATTCTTGCACATCATCCTTATTTGTGTATGGAATGTGTCATTCTTGCTTATGAAACATCTTGCTTTTAAGGTTCTAATCTTCACAACTTATATCTATTCAATTACTACAATGTATTGCGTAAATACACTTCTATTTTCTTGAGCTTCCAAAATATCCTTCTTATCATGTGAAATATTAATGTATTAAACATCCTTATATTAAAATAACTTGTTACCCTCCCTTCACACCTTTTATAAAAATATAAAATTCAGGAGAAAAGTAGATGACAATATTTGTAATTTCACCTTATAAGATCTTATGCAAACCAACTCCTAACTTGTAACTTATTGGATTAAAAATGTTGGTAAACTAATTGATAAACTACTGATAAATATAAAATATATAAAAGAATATAACTACATAAGTTTTGTTATATAAATAAAATTAATATTTTGAAAAAAATTATCATGTAATTATAATTTAAATTTTATTTTATTCTTTTAGCTTATTACCTTTTTTTATTTTATTTTATCCTATAATCACACTTGGAAATATTAACATGTCCAAGTGTTCTAACTGAAACTTGAGTTATTTGTTGTTAAGATATTATTTAGTTAGGATAATTTAGATGTGGTTGACAACTTATCTTTTGTTCGAATTGATTTCAATTTAAATCTCTTTATATCTTACTATTTCGCCCGTAAATCTCTGATGCATTATTGCATGACTTTCCAAGTAAACCTTTGAACATTAATGAATTACGTTCCAGATCATAGCTTCTACATACAAACAACCATATTATAAATAGTTGTATTTGTATTTAGCAAACCATTCACATTTATTATTTTATTTAGTAAAATACAAAGTGTCTCTTTTCTCGTGGTTGTATATAAAAATATTTTGTCCTTTTTTGTTCCAACGTCACATAAATGTTATGTAATGTAGCCATGTAAAACATATTTGCGCGAATGACAATTGGCGCAATGTGATACTCTGTTTTAAACAGAATTCGTTAATGGATTTTTTTTTTTGTCAAAATTCAAGGATTAAAAAAGCACAAAATTATTTCGAAGATTAAAAATAAGTAAAGTAATTTTGTATAGATTAAAAGAAGAAAAAAATGTGCCAAATCATAAAAGACTAAAAGGATATTAAAACTGCATTACTAACATTGATTAAATTACAAATCTTAAGTACATTATAAACATAAAATAAGTGCTTATTCTTTTAAGAGAGAAATCCCATTAAAATATCCCATATCCACGTATATCCGAGTTCTTCGACGGGTTCTTCCTACACCTCCGTAACATCTTCCTGCACTTTTATAATTTTTAATATTTCAAGTTTAAATATAAAAAGACAAAAATATCATTGGTTTATAAATTTATGATTTTTTTATAACTGATGGTATATACTTACGGATTTCTCAAGCTTTAAGTTTCTCATTAGTAAATATTACACAAACTCTAAGAAAGAATTTTTTTCGAAGGACTTACGGATTATACAATGAGTAAGTTTAAATTAAGGTTATCATGAGTTACAGATTATACATCTGTAAGTAATTTAAAAATAGTAGAAGTTTACGGATTATACAATATGTAATGGTAGATGTATGTGAAAAAATATTGCGGATTGTAACATTCGTAAGTGTTTATGAATTACGAATTATACAATCCCCAATGCATTTTTGAAAAAACCTATAATTTACGGGTTTTATAATTCGTAAGTATTGAATTTTTTCAATGACTTACGAACAATCCGTAAGTCATTTTATAATTATGAATTATACAATTTTCACTGAAAAATCAAAAATAACATTTTTACTAAAAAACTACAATTTCAACACTTACAGATAATGGAAACCTCAAATAACTTGTGGATTTTCCAAGTCATTGGATAAGTCATTTGATTTTTCGAATAACTTGCAAATTCTACGATCTCCAAGTAAATGGGACAAAGAGTATAATTGATTTAAAATATATTTTTAAAAAGCAAAATTGTATTTTAATATTTACCATGGAGGTGCAGAAAGATGCTTTGAAGGTGCAGGAAGAAGCAGTCGAGTTCTTATATTTTTGTTTAAAAATGGTAATGCCAAATGAACTTTTGCAAGTATTTACAATACATTTTAAAAGTTTTACGCATGCTATTTTTAAGCTATAGCAATGTTAATACACAAAAAATAATGAAAAAACTTGGAAAATAATAATACATATAAGGTTTTTCATGGGCTGTTTGGGCCGTTAGACAGAATGGGCTGAGAGGGGCCCATTATGAACAACGATAAAGATTACTGAAGAGAGGAATGCGCGGGAAACAGTTGGTTCACTTCTTCTTCTGCTGCTGTTGCGAATTCCTGTTTCCATTGGTATACAATCCAAATGGGTATTAAGGTCTTCACCTTTTCATCATCCTATTCCTCTGTTTCCCTTTCAATTTATTATCACTAATGTTAATTTTGTTGATGCCGATTATTTTCTAGGGTTTAACTAAGCTTTTGTCGGACAATGCCCCGAAGTCCATGAAGGAGAACAAATTCGAGAGCTACTTCGGTCGCAAAATTGCTGTTGACGCCAGCATGAGCATTTACCAGTTCCTTGTCTGTACTTCCCTTGACAACACTTACCGTAGTTTCAACAACGACATCGATGCATTATACTTATGTTATTAACTTAATATCAAGTGTCTTGTCTTGGATTTTGGTGCAGATTGTCGTTGGAAGAAGCGGAACCGAAATGCTCACTAATGAAGCCGGTGAAGTTACCAGGTATATGCAGTAATCACTTCATATGTTTTCAATTAGACAAGCTTAATAGTGATTTGGGATTTTCGATTCAGTTTCATCCTTTTTATGATAAATATGGTTCGCTTTATGTGATGATGGTGTTGGGTATGTGTCCTGTAGTCATTTACAAGGAATGTTTTCGCGGACAATCAGACTTCTAGAAGCCGGGATGAAGCCAGTGTATATATCTATAGATTTTAACTTTCTCAAGCTTTTCTTGTAACCCTGAGGATGGTTTTTTTGTATACATTGTGTATGCTGAATTTTTCTAGTGCGGGTGTGCAGATATGTTTTTGATGGGAAGCCACCAGATTTGAAGAAACAAGAGCTGGCAAAACGGTATTTTGAGTGGATATTCTGTTATTTTTAGAGAATTCTGATTTTTGTTTTGAGGTGGGGTTGTTATATTGTTATAGAATTGTAACTTATGGAAAGTTCCTTAATAATGTTTTTCACACTGAAATTCTGTTAGTTACTCGAAGAGGGCCGAGGCTACTGAGGATTTATCAGAAGCCTTAGAGGTATATGCGCAGTTTGTTATTGTCTTTCCTCTTGGGATCCTTTTGTGCCTTTAATTTTTTTTTCTGTTAAATCAATATATTCTCATCTCTGGACTGCTTTTTCTTGTGATTTAGAGTGCCAATAAAGAAGACATTGAGAAATTCAGTAAACGGACGGTGAAGGTGGGCTTTTGTTTCTTATTCTCATTTATTTGAAAAGTTTTGCACATTGTAGATAGATATAGAAGCATGGATTTTGGTGCATGGTACTGATGCTATCTCCATACTCTTGTAGGTGACAAAGCAGCATAATGAAGACTGCAAAAGACTTTTAAGACTTATGGGAGTTCCAGTTGTTGAGGTGACATTGCATTACTAAAGTATTTATTGTTCTGTATTTTTACCATCTGGTTAAAGCTTTGGGTTCTACAGGCACCCTCAGAAGCAGAGGCTCAATGTGCTGCACTTTGCAAAGCTGGAAAGGCAAGTCCATACCTGTTGTATCACATGCTTTTTGAACTGGGTTCTTGAAAACTAAAGTGATAATGTCTTTACTTATTCTTTTAAAATAACAATGAGACTTCTTGGAAACAAAAAGATCAAATACTGATTTAAATTTTTACCACTTTTCCTTATAAAATCCATTTAAATTTCGGTTATGTTCTTGTTTTCGCACCTCTTTCTTTGGATAACCATGCCTTCAGATAATTTTGTCAACTCATTCCTTCAAATTAATTGGCAACACTTCCTTTAATGTAAACTTTCGATAGAATTTGTGCTGAATGTTTTATATATTATAGGTTTATGCAGTGGCTTCTGAAGACATGGATTCCTTAACATTTGGAGCTCCTAAATTTCTTCGCCACCTAATGGATCCAAGCTCCAAAAAAATTCCAGTGATGGAATTTGAAATTGAAAAGGTCCTTTTAACTTTCAACATACTTTAGTTTTTTACTTTTGACATGCTCACTTTGGTATTTCTCTGGTTTCAGATTTTGGAGGGGCTAAATCTGACCATGGACCAATTTATTGACTTATGCATTCTTTCTGGCTGTGATTATTGTGAAAGTATTCGAGGTATATTTCAGCCCAGTTTTATTTGTATGATGCCTGGTTTAAGCTTGGTTTTTTATGATTTCTGAATATATGCAATGTATATAGTATAATTGATAAATGATGTGTGCCACAGGAATTGGGGGACAGACAGCTTTGAAACTCATACGTCAACATGGCTCTATCGAAAATATACTGGAAAACATAAACAAAGAGAGGTTTTTTCTTTCTATTGAAAATTACCATCTTTTGTATATGCAATTTAATTTGTATCAGTCGGATGACATAACCTTGTGGAATAAGGTTTACTTGTTTCTCTGCTATGACATAACCTATCTGGATACTCTTTTCAAATGCAAGGTTCTTGATATTTATAATATGATGTTCCTCTTTCATCTTTGGAAGTACTTATAGTGAGTGCATTGATTCAGGTACCAAATACCAGATAGTTGGCCATATCAAGAGGCTCGACAGCTTTTTAAAGAACCAGTGGTCTTAACTGATGAAAAGGAACTTGATATTAAGTGGACTGCTCCAGATGAAGAAGTAATATATTCCGGTTTAGAACTTCAATATCGTTTCAAATGCACATGAATTCTCATACTGATATACATTATATCTGTTTGTCTATTTATCTATGTATTGTGTTCTTTGGCAATATAATTAAGTTGCATTGTGTTGCCTTACAGGGGTTAATAACATTTCTGGTAAATGAGAATGGCTTCAACAGTGATAGAGTGACTAAGGTATGTAGAGCTCTCTATAGTATTATTTTGGATTGTTTTAGTAGGATTTCAATTGCTCTTCAGAAAATTTTAAATAATTTCTATATGAATATTAGGCAATAGAAAAGATTAAAGCAGCAAAGAACAAATCATCGCAAGGCCGGTAGGTGATTCTTTAAGTCTTTGGACATTAGCGTTAAACCTTTCTCGTTTCTTGTCGTACCTACCTCCCCTTTTTTCTCTTTGTAAACAACAGATTGGAATCATTTTTTAAGCCAACAGCAAATCCATCTGTACCAATCAAACGCAAGGTATGTATTTGTTATGTCTATCAATCTCCCAAGATGTGGACATCCAGAATTATTTTAATTTTGCAGAAGACTTGCAAGTTTTTCACTAAAACATTTGCGGTCTGAATTTTGGTTGGCTGTGATCCAGTTATTCTGTTTTCTCTCTCCAATTTATCTGGCTGGAACTAAATGATAAACTATTGTTTCTTTTATTATATTCATCATCTTGAGGTGTAATATGGATGATGAAAAAACTCTCCCATTCCGTGAAAATGTATCATTAACATAATTTGTATGAAGAATAGATTATTAACTTTCGGAAAGTACAGATACACACTATGTTCATGTGTCAAATGTGACACTTTGTTTATGATTGAATATCTGCTAAAAAATGAGACGAGGAACACTCTTGTTTGTGTGGCAAGCAAAATGTTTATCATATGATCTTCACCCTGATGTGGATTTGGAGCTCTTCAACCCCCTTTCTTGTTCACTGTTTTTTTCACTATTAATAATAGGAGGACTTCAAATCAGAGAAAAGAACCGAAAGCAGGAGTTTTTTCCCCATATTTACCAGAAATCTTAAAATCGACATGCTAGATAATTTTGGCTACACTTAATTACAGGAAACCAAATGCATGGTTAGGTCTTTCAAACCAGCAATTGAGCATAAGATGTTCTGTCTGCAAACTTGTAACTGGTCAAGGCCCATGGTTTATGGCAACTTGAGCTTGCCAATGAATAATCAGGGTTCAAGCTCCATACCTTGGTCTAGAGGTGTCTGCTTTGGTGCCTGAAGCTGAATATCTATGGTGAACCTCCAAAGTCATTCTGTGCTTATGCATAATCTATCTTTAGTAACCAATATATAAGTGCTAACGTGATTGAAGTCTGAATGATAAATTATAGCTTTTTACAATCTGTTAAGTGATTCTTCCTCTTGCCTTTGATTTGTTGTCTGTGGCTTTACTTTTAATTCCTTTAGCATGTGGGCCTGTGGATCGTGTCAATTACTATAATACACTTGCGTGAAGTCTCATTGTTTAGGTAGAAAAGCAATAAGGACTGCATAGCTTGTTTTAGCTTTTTTGAATGTTCGTTATTTTGCGTCTTTGTTAAGGAGATATTTGATCTTTTTCTTTTTTGCTGATTTTTACTATTGCTCTCTTTTATGTTTCATTATCCAACAGATTATTGATTATAAAAGTCCATCCATTGCATATATTATTAGCTTCTGCCCTAATTGCTATATTTTGATAAAGCCCAACATGAACATTAAAGTTGGATTGGCACAGTAAGGATCAATAGACATTCTACTTGTGCTTGAGTTGGTTATATGAAATGCTGATTAACATTTAGGTCGGCTACTTGGCAAAGCCCCGGCAATGGGTTAATCCCCTTCCTTTACACCCTTGATCTGCTTTAGAAGCACCATCTCTAAAAATATATGCTGATAGAAACTAAATGAGCAATACTACTTCTATGTTAAAATAAAGCATTCAATGAAAAATACTGGAAGCAGTCAAACCATTACCCCCAACAAATTACTGTTATGGTTTGGAAGGTCCACGCGTTTGACAACCTTTTTTGGACAGGAAACACAACCGAATAATGCTAAAGAAACTAACAAAAAGGCCAAGGGTGCTGGTGGTAGGAAGAAGAAATAGTTGGCTGTGTCTCGATAAGGCTAGAGTTCTTGACATCATTCAATTTTTTTCACCGGCTATTTGACTGCCCCTTTTGCATGCTTTACATCTGTGACCGTGCCTCTATTTTCTCCTGGTTTGTTGCAGTTAGCGTGAAGGAGGATCCATGCAGTACTTCATTTTACAGAGATACTCTTAATCCTCCATTCCTGGATGTAATTTAACCTGTTTCCTGTTTTGCTGCATCCCATGACTGTTTAACTTAATTTTGTGAATTCTGGATATTTGCACGCACCCAACTGTAAGTTCCTAGAAATTAAGGTTTGTTAGAAGCTTCTACACTGAACATATACCTAATTATGTTGTTTATTTTGTGAGATGGGTATTTGATTTACCTACCTTCAATTATACAAGCCTTCATACAACTTAGGCGCAACTTTTTCAAATATATCCAATGCAATACTGTCAAAATATGGTTAAAACTTAAACATCACTTGGGGATGGGGTATCCAAAACGATAAAGTAGGTAAAGAACTCGTGGATGAAACTGCAGAACAATAATGAAGAAAGATGTACTGGGCTTGATCCCAAAATAAGTTACGTCTATATATACTTGATCTTTATTGCTGGCAAATTGTTTTAGATAGCGATTGGCAGTTAGCGAATGCAATAACGTAACTGATTAACTGATTACTCGTTACTTTTCCTATACTCTAGACAACAAATGGGAATGTTGTCTAAAATTTATTTTCGAGATGTACATTTTACATTCTGTTACTAAAAGGAGATTAACAGGAATGTTAAGTCATCACCTTCAAGCTAAATCTGGTGCTGGAAATAATTAAACATTGTAGCAACAATTCCCAATAATCGAGTGTGCGACCGCGCCCTGTCGAGCATACAAGGGTGGGACATGTTGATATTCAAGTATAGGTGGAGTCTGTCGTCTGTCAACCTTTTTGTTATCATTATTTTTCTTCTCCTTTTTGATCTCTAATGAGATGTTACCACTTTCTGAATGTGGAGCTGCAACTAATTTCCATTAAGCTAATGACCGCGTAAAAATCTACAAGGTTGGTATTGATAAGCTAAATCACCAGTTTTCCCTGGAAATTAATGAGAGATTACTGGCAACTCATTGCTCTTATTTAACGTATTCGTCAACTTCATGTGCTATTAAGTTTGCATTTTGGATAAGCTTTTGGTAACTAACAAGAGAATGGATTACCAATTTATTAAAATCAAGTTATATAGATATTGTCTCTGCATTAAACTCTGAATTAAATCTCAAGGAAAACATCCTCGACAAGAAGACAGCTATATGTCCTAGATGTGAGAACGAAATATGAACCAACGATGCATTGACAAACTAAAAGACAAGAAGTAGTCACTAGCATAGATTTTAAAGTCATACTGTCAATCAAGAACTTGTCTTTACATTTGTACCACTTATTAGCATACATATAAATTAACAACTACACCAGGGAATGATTGTTTTCACACATAAATAATAATAATGTTGTATTTTAAAAGTGTATCGTCAATTATAGTCCATACCTAAGCTTATGTTATATGTTATTGAATACTCTAAATGAACCTATATCTCACAAAGTGAATCCTTAAACGATGTCAAACTTAAAAACATTGGAAAGAATATTTAGGATTTGGGTGTCAGGTACCAATAGAATTGTAGAAATATTTGTACATATTATATGTTTTGGGGGTAACAAAACTAAGGAAGGCGTGATCTCCCAACCTTAAAATATTTCAGTCATTTCTTTTCTATTAAGATCATAATATTGTGGTATATGAGCTTTCCTAAGATAAGGTGTTGAAATTTACCCCTATAAAAAGGCGTAATCTCCCAAGCTCAATCAGAGAGACATTTGAACTCACGGTCTTCAAATCACTACTCTGAATAAGAAGAAAAAGATGGGAAGACCAAAACCATTCTTCTCCTATATTCGTTGATAACACTTCATTTCTACCACATCTCCAGTCTGACCAGATGTGTGTTCGCCTAACGCTTTATTATCCTTAAATTAAATCGATTCAGTTAATATGCCAACGAAACAGCTTTGAACTCACCAATTTAATTTGATGATAAATTAGAGTTGGAATGTGTATTTGAGTCAGCCACAACAGCTTCATTAAGTATCTCTTCCACTTCTGTTTGCAACAGCACTTCAGACCAATTAACTAATAAATATATACCTTAAAAGTTATTATAAATAAAATTTATTATTTATTAATTACTATAATTGTACAATAAAACTATTTTAATTTTCCATGATAAACATTAATATTTTTAATAATACACAATTAATAAAAATATAAATATATTTTTAAATATTAAATATATAACTTCATCTTATATTTAAGTCAGTTAACTATCAACTATGGATTATTAGAAAAAAAACAATATTAAAAAAATACTATTATACAATTTTTTTAATATATATATATATATATATATATATTATGTTTATGTAATAATATTTTTAATAAAACATAATTAATGAAAATATAAATACATTTTTAAATATTAAAAAAATATATATTAAATTTATATTTAGTCCATGTATTTAGAAATTAACTATTAAGTATTGATTTAGAGAAAAAAAATATTTAAAAATATTATAATAATTTATTTACTTTTATTACAATTATCATCATTATATATATATATATATATATATATATATATATATATATATATATTTTTTTTT
>Ga0209489_103124_pt1 | contig 32687 bp, 16 predicted proteins | sample SiratrowhiteBW_FD_187527 | JGI IMG/M metagenome (GOLD analysis project Ga0209489, IMG submission 187527) | Root nodule microbial communities of legume samples collected from California, USA - Siratro white BW (SPAdes) (version 2) | ecosystem: Host-associated > Plants > Roots > Nodule | place...
TATAATAATATATATATATATATATATATATATATATATATATATATAAATATAAAATTAATATCCGGAAGTTCTAAAACTACCAGTGCTTACCCTCTTATTTACTCCTCACAAAATACAAGTTCAATATCAAATCTGTGTATCCTCCCCACACGTTGCAAATCCAGATTAAAAATGAATAGCTTCCGCACAGTCAACAACGTTTTTAACATCAGAAAATAAAATCCGCTTCATATCCATCAACAATTTCCACCGTCTGGGTTGTATCAAGGAACAAAGTCAAAGAAATTCTCCTAAGACAACAACAACTACTTTTTTGAAGACATATGACACTTACATACGCACTTACACACAAAAAAAGAAAAATATTAAGTTGTTAAACCAGTCCAAAATACTTTCAAAGAAACCATGTATAAGAATATTTTAACACTTACATTCTCTCCGTAAGGGAGCTTAATCTCTGTATTTGTCTCGAAAGGACATTAAACCTAAACCAAGTAAGAGGGTATATTTTGTATTCATCTTTTAAGACATTTAGACTTTTAGTTGTTTAGATTTGAATCTCTATGTTCAATTTATTCTTTCTTTACAACTTTTTTAGTGTGTAAGATAAGAGTGGTTATTTACTAAAAAAAACATCTCTATTGTAAAAAAAGTTTTAAGAAGTTACACAATAATATAATTTTAAGAGCTCCGATAGACTGCTAAAAAAACATTAGTATTATAAAACTAATATTGCAAAGATAAGAAAGATCCTTGAAGAAAAGTAAAACTGGAAGAGTTGTTAAGAATTAAATATAGTCTCAAATAATAACGAACCAATAAGAAATTTTTTTTTAACAGTAAACAATAAATTAAATAAATGGGTCATGGGTAGCCCAATCCTTATACACCTTAATTATAATTCTATAATCCTTTCTAAAATAATCTTAAATCACACAAAGGTTCAACTTTCTAGCATTCCTTTCAACAGAAAAGGAGATTCATATGAAATACAATAAACATAAAACAAAGTATACTTCTCACAGTCAAGAGAAGATACACAACACCCCATTTTTTCACTGAACGCCTGTACATCCTTCTTATATCTATTATCCTGACTCTTCTTCTTGCATCGTCGTGTGTCATCTTGTATGTTTCCACTATCTTTCCAGTAGTATACTTGCAAAACAAAGACATACCTACTTTCTATCTATACCTCAATCTATATTAGGTCCAGGTTAACTACTACAGAAATTCCAAGCACTTGATTGGAGCAAAGTGACAATCTGAATAAGAGAATATTGTTCTCGTAATCCTATGTTTAAACCATTCCCAACCTTTTAGTTGTGTTAGACAAAAAACTTCCTCCTCATATACTACTCCTCTTCTGAAAACTACTTATTTCTATAATTTTAAATCTCCGTCACAACAGCTACCCACATCTCTTTCCAAGCTCTGTTGTTCACGTTATTCCTATGATTTGATAAATGAAAACTTTGAAAGTGCATGGAGATAGACTCGTGTCTAACTGTGACCCTTCCTATCCACCTCTCACACAAGTCCCAAACTTTTTGAGCAACCTTACATGTACCAAAAAGGTGTTGGACATTTTCTAAATGTTCTCGACACATAGGACATAGAATGCACTCCAGAAGCACTCCCCTTCTCACCAAGTTAAACTGGTTGGTAACCTATCCCATAATATCCTCCAAGAACACACCAAAGTCGATAGAATTGTCTTTAGACTCCATAGCCACTGGAAACACTCTAAACTCATATTTGATCATCCATATTCAGTATACTATATCCCAACTTCACAGTGTATACGTGCTGATCATCTCAACATTTGACTTATTTCATCATCTTGTTTTAAAATACAATCGTTATAATGCTTAACTTAAAAGAATTATCTATTAGAGGTTAGAGTCTAATATACCCTTTTATCTTCATAAAATTTATTGACGATAAAAATATCTCCTTTTTTGCAAACATTCTTAGAAAATTTCTAGACCTATGTTTCAATATCTCTTCTTATGTTTTCATGTGTTTAATACAAAATTAATAGAAAGAAAAAGGCATCTTTTAACTAAGAGATTGGATGTAACTACATATGTGAAATGATACCAAAGAACTAAACTTTGGAAAAGAGGAAGTAATCTCTTTGAAGTTCTAGAAAAGATTTAGATACAGAATTATCTTGCTAATGATTACATTTACATTGTAAGTCATAAATTTAATTTGAGTGATTATACCATTATGATACAATATCTTAACAATGATCTTTAAATGCACAAAATTAGTGATATAGGCTTAAATTCATCTAAACTTAGAGATTCCTTTTTTTTAAGAACTAGAGTAATAAACATTACAACTTTTTGGTATTTTCTCACTAAAATGAAACATTGTTGTAGCATGTATGATGTCTTCCTTTATTACTTGTGGAGGGCTCTTATTGCCATCACACTGTCACACAAATTCCTTAATTTCTATCTTTGAAAATTTTTCAATGAGGCTATTATTATCCTCCCTGCTTATAACTGAAAATTGTGCATATTTCCTAAATTAATTTCTAGATCATCCTTAGTTAGTCTTATCTCAAAATGTTATTTTATCTTTCTCTCAAAATGTTGTTTTATCTTTCATTTGACCTTCCCATGATCCTCACGTCATTCACCTTGATAGTTCTTTAATCTCATTTTTCTTTCTTTTCCAGATTACCATGTTATGAAAATATTTTGTATTTGCATGTCCTAGATCTGTCCACTTAATTCTTGCTTTTTGTTTCTCCGCTTCCTTAATATTAAAATTGATATTTTACAGTTCACTAAATAACCTTGTCCTTTCCTCCTTTTCCGTCTCATCTAACCCACTTTCATCATCCATCCTATCTAAGTCACCTATTTTATCTATTAAGTTTTGCTTTAAAGGCCTTCTTGTTCTAGATTTTGATATCACTCTTTAGTATTTTTCATCTCCTCTTTTAATGCTACCAATCTATATCCTTTCACTTTATAACTATCCCATAATTTCTTAATCACTCCCACAATTTTTTTTACTGATGTGCCACACATCTAGATACTTAAAGAGTTTTGGCCTTCAATGAGATATCTTACATATTAGAGCACTATGATCAGGCATTGTTCTATCTAACACAAATTGTGACTTGACGACCATTGATCCAATCATTCATCAAACACTAGGATTCTATTTAGCCTACTCCATTTGGTCAATGTCATGTATATTTCACTCCTAATAGAGGGATATCTCTAATTTTCATATCTTTTATAAAATATTGAACCTATTATTTTCTTGCTAGTTTAATATCTATTTATTACCCTTCTTTCTTGTGGGCATCTTACTGTTATTAAAGTCTCCTACAACACACCACCTCTAGCATACTTCCCCTTTTCTAATTCTAACCAATTCATCCATATTTCCTTTTTCTCTCTGAATTCTAGTGCAAAGTACACATTCACTACCATTACTAGTATTTTATCCTTTCCACACTTTCCTATAACAACTATGAACCATTTTTCCTCAATATGTCTTTCACCTAAAAACACCTCCTTTCACCATGTTATTAAAATTCCCCCTACCTCATTTTCAGCTACTATTTCGACCCATTCAATGTTCTCATCCCATATTTTCATGTATTTATTACTGTTAAGACATTTAGACTTAGTTTCTTAACATTCCCACCCCTTCTTTTCTCATTTATTCTTTTAAATATCTTTCATTTGTTGTACCTCCATACACCTTAAGTTAAAATTTATAATATTCATTTATTATATCCTCTTCTTTACTGTTCTTATTTCATTATCTCTCTCTTCTATTTGCAACCTTTTACTATTTGTTTCTCCTCTCCAGAGAATATAATTCCTTTTTTATTAAACAGCAAAAAATAGAATTAATGGAAGCACTTAAGGAGTGTTTCAATCCTATTATAATTAAGAAATAAACTAGTTGACAATTTCCCACTTCAGTTTTCTAACACTAAATTTCAAACAATCATAAAAGGATAAAAAGAAAGTATACGAGCAATTACAATAATAATTCAAAACTTGCAGTTGTAAACAAGTAGAAACAAGGATAAAGGTCAATAATTTATATTACATCCTGTCTGAAGTATAACAATACTTTGCTACCAGCTCCTTCAATTAGAACATTTATGGAGTAATGACTTGCAAAAGAAAAAAAAAAATCTTGCATTCCACCTAGATTTTCCCTCCTTCCTATCCTTATCCGACAATAACTACTATATCAACCTCTATCTATTTGATCTCTCTTAAACAATCTACAGAATGCATACACCATTCTGCAAAAGTTCCTCGTAGTTTCAACCCACTAAATTTTGTCCAAGACCAAGCATGCAATTGTGCCACTGCAAAAATCTCTACCTCATCCACCTGACCAACATCGAAAATAACCTTATTTCTATGGATCCAAAGTGCCTTAACGACTGCCAACCACATCCCTCTCCAAGCATAATTTGCTTTTCTACTCAAACCACTGAAATGCAAATTGCAAAAGTTATTAACAATGTCAATAGATCTTACCAAGGAAAGCCCTACCCAATTGTCACACTTGAGCCACAGTCTTTGTGCAACCTCACAAGTGATCAATAAATGTTGCAAAGTTTCCACATCCTTATCCTTATTACACAAAGGGCACAAGTTACTCGAGACCAAAATCCCTCTCCTCTCAAGATTGACTCTAGAAGGTAGTCTATCAAGCAATACTCTCCAACCAAATATCTTGGTTGTTCCTGACACCTTAAGACTCGAAATCTCACCAAAGCATTCATTACTCTGAATACCTGGAATCTCTTTCAGAACCCAATACCCAGAATGGACTGTATAAACATTTACACTTTCACCTACCAGTATAATTGATTACAATTTTTAATGGCTGAGTCACTAATAAAATTAAATAAAGTTTCCTTTTGAGAGAGTCAGACTCCTTCGAGAGTACCATATTTACTGCATTTGAGAGTCTCCTACTCAATTCACCTTTCCATAGTCGAGCCTTCTTTGTGAATTCCTATAGTTAGTATTTTGGTTTCCTTGATTAGTGCTATTTGTGATTCTTGATAATTTTTCCTCTTGCCCTCTAGCTCAACTTGTCTAACACTATTGTATGCTGATGAGCTTTTATCTTTGTTATGTTCTGATGATTTTTTTATCTAGCTTCGTCCTTGACCTCTTCCTCGAAATTGGTCTATGCTACTCTTTTTCCTTGATTTATATTTCACTTTTTACATGGGTGACATGTATCTAAAATTTCAAATGTAAATATCAGATATAACCAATATTAAAGTTTTTTTTTTCTATTAATGCACAGGTTTAAAAGTGACATAATTTTTATTTTTTTGCAAATGTTATAGAGATTAGAAATAATCTACTCTTCAAAAATAATAGAAAGAGTGGGTTGTTAATCACAAGTGAGTTAAAAGGTACAATTAATGTTTCAATAATATAGAGGGAACGTGTCATTGACTAAGATGTGACTGAAGAATCTCTAAAAGAAACATGCAATGGAACAAATTAGTACCATGTGATTTGTCGTAACAAAATGAAAAACATCCATTCAAGGTACCACCAGTCATAACAATTTGTGATATCATTTAACCCTTTATTGTTCAATATTTTATTTCTAACGTACTTTCCTTTTTTCCACATTTCAACAAATCAGATTTTGTATTAGCTTCTTCAATTATTCCCATCACAATCTAAAAAGAAACTCACTATTGGCCGGAGATTTTTCTCATTAACTTTGCAAATATTTCCATCCAACCAACTAACGACAATATTTTGTATGTTTATTTTCTCAATAAAATGGTTTCTTTTCTAGATAGAATGAATTTGATAATTAAACGAATCTGGAATATTAAGACAATTGCGAATATCAATTTTTTTTCCAGATGCAATTACTTTAATTTTTTTGTTCAATAAAGTTTACAAAGAATGAATCCAAAAAAATAAGAAACAAATAATTTTTTAAATATTATTGCAATAATAATTCATGATAGGAAATATTTTTATATTATAAACATATTGTAATTATAATAATTATAAATAAATTATTAAATATATTGATTATATTTAAAAATCATAATAAAAAATTTAAATTGTGATATAAATTTGTTTTAAAATTGTAATTGATAAGAAAAAAAAAATCAAGTCCTTGTGAAAGTTTCTTTGCTATATTAGGACCATGTAACATGCATGAGCTTTTTTCTAAGATATGCAGTTTCTAATCCTGACTTTTGAATGAGGTGACGAATTCAAACAGAAAGCAATGCTGCGGCCACTTTGTATTTATCTCACAAAAGGAAAAAAGGTAGCAAAATTTGACACAACTTTTCCTACTCAGCTAGTGATAGTGAAAAGTGCGAACTGTTTTATGATCTTATTGTTGACCAGGTGATCCAGCCACATATAGACTTCAACAACCAAAGTTATCAAAATAATAATAATAATAATAATAATAATAATATTATTATTATTATATATACTGTTTCAACAAACTACAATCTGTCGTGTCTGGAAAATAGTGACATATTTCATATACCCTTACGAACATTACATTTTGACCACACGTATAATTGAAAAGATTAAGTATTTAAAAAAAAAAAAAAAGCAAACACATGTGAGGTAGGACCCCAAAAAATACAAATAGTTATATTTCTTAAATTGCATTAAATAGTATCTAATTGTACATTACAATTAATTACTCCTAAAGTCGTTTATAATTGTTTTCCAAAAAAAATGTTGTTATATTTATTTATAATTTTAAATCATTTAAATATCTTTTTATCCTAATATTTATTTATTTTTATACATTTTGATTTCTTTAATAATAAAAAAGTAAATCTAGTTTCACAATTTAGAAAATACATCCGGTGTAATTCTTTAAGGTTTAATTGTCGATTTTTATAATACAATGTGATTATTTCCTATGTTAAAAATTTTATGTTTTTAATTTTATAAAAAAATATTCATTATTGGTTAGAAATTGTATCATGTGTAAATTAAAATCATTAATATTTATTTGGTAACGAATTTATTGATAATTAGATTAAAAAACACAATGTTACATTTAAAAAAATTGATATCTCGTTCACAATAAAACATTCGTCAATAATCTAGAAAATAAATATGTGCATAAGTTATTCAATATCCTCTCTATTACTAAAGTATGTAGTATTGTAGGATTTAAGGTTTACATTACATTGTTAGATACAACATTTTAGTAAAGAATAAAATAGTATTTATGGAATGTGTTGGGTCTAACTCATATAATTGGTTATATGATCCAGCATCCATGAGTAACTAATTCGGTTACCCTCGTATCACCAGCACTGGTGTATGCGCCTCGAGTATTTCAAATGCGAGTAGTACAGTGTCCAAAACCACAATCGCATCGTCGCCATGCGGCATTAGCAAGGCATTCCTATAATTCCACTAATAAAACGAATCTTGTTTTATAAGGTCCAATACTTTCTAATCTTCCAGACTTAATTAAACTTTGATTTTGCGGTAATTTCATTACCGTAATTTTTTATCCATTTATAATTTTCAAATTGGGAAAAACATCATTAATAGATAATCATAAATTAGGCAGCAAATCGGGAATTTCTTAATATCAATCAACACTACAACATAAGCACGCTGTCTTTATGATCTCACAGCGTTTTCATCGCATTACGTTTACTTGGCTTTGCTAGTCCTCTAGATTTTAAAAAGAGAACACGGAATTCACCATGCAAAATTATGAGGACCACTCGAAGGGTTTTGTTGTTAGCCTCCACTCATTACATTGTTTTAATTTGCGTTTGTATTGAAGAAATAACATGTTTTTTCTCCGCCGTCAAAGGTGTCTTCCTCATCTTCAATCATATCTCCACAAAATCAAGAAACGAATCGTAAATCATTATCAACTTGTTGGGAAACCTGCCTATTTTTAGGAAACAGCCCTACCTTCCAAGATTAATTTTGTCTAAACATACCAATCTTGATCTTTACTATTATGAAGACTTTGCATATCCTTGTTAGACCCATTTTTCTTATCTATCTGCCCATCCTTGTGTGTTACCTAAACCATAGAGCATGCCTTCACTGCTTTTCCATTATCACTTCGTACCCGCTTAGGCACATATTGCGTCTTCGATTGCAAAATTGGATTCTTGTTAGATGACTTTCTGCAATTAGCAAGGCACTGTCCAATCATTTGCACTAATCACGACACTTGTACAATCTTTCGAAAGCCAAAAATACAAAGAAAGCAAAATCGTCTTCCAACCAATATAACACCCTATAAACCCCGTAACTACGGTTGACAGCGTAATCTGTAGGAAAGTGGAACTCCAACACCCCGTACAACGGAGGAAATGATACAGGGCCTACAGTACTCTAGTGGAAGACCCATGATAGGAATCCAACACTGGCCATTTCTCTATGCACTCCCATAGTTTCCATGTGCACCCATTCCAAGAACCCTAAAAGATCTTCAAGGGAGGAAAAGGAAAACTCAGAATCCCTTACCAAATCACGATACTGCCCAAGAGGATGCCAAAGGGGGCCCAAGCGCAAGCAAAGGTCCTGAAGTGTATGGGTTTTTCACCCCCCAGAGAATATGACTCCTCCATGAAGATGATTTTTACGTCTTCCAAACCAGCCTGTACTCTTCCAGTATTTTCACGGCAACGATTGGGGAAGGAAGCTTACAGCTCCAAGGGATTAATAGAAAATCGCCGTTCATCGGGAAAGGTCTATAATTTTTAGAGATTTTCAACATTGGATTGAAGTTTTGTTTGACAACTTTTTGTTTCCTTGAAAGACTGTAATTTCTACTCGTGGTGAACTGGCAAAATTTGTCATTTTTTTTTTACTTGTTAAAAATTATCTCATTTTAATCTAAATTATAAAATTATTTTAAGGTGATTCTACCGTGCATCAGTGAAACATTTGATACAATATTAAAACAAGGAGTAGATAAGATCAACTTATAATTTATATTTTTAGTTCCTTCTTAGAATATTTATATTTATATTAATATTATAGTTCTCTGTGCAAGACACATCGTGTGAGAATATTTTATTGAAATTTACTCTATTAAATTTTACAATCAACCATCATAATATCTCAAAAGTATTTCGCTAGAGCAACCAAAATCAGAAATTTAATTATTTTTAAAGATATCAAATAAATCCTTTCAGTTAAGAAAACATAGATAACGTTTTAGATGTTAGCCAATTTTCAGAAGTTTATTATATGGTCATTAGTTACTACAACCACATTACTTAAAAGAAAATTACACCTTACCTAAACTAAACTCGCATATGCTGTTTGCCTGGGGCTATCGTTCTTAAAATCTTCTTCAATGCCCTTGCTTAAAACCGAATATATATCTCTATAGAGCATAAAGGATGCCCAAGATAAAAGCAGGAAGACCAAGCTCCAACAGATCCACATATAAGTACATATGTGCATGCAGCTACGCATTCCATATTAAAATTGCTAAATGTAAATTCACATAAGAAAATTTCATGCAGGTGGAAAGTTTAAGGGCTAATATATCTAACTACTATATAGAACCAGTGCAATCAGACAGCGCAAGCCATTTTGAAGAAACCAGTTACTAAGCTCGCAATGCCAAACAAAAAACATTCTTGGCAACTTCTCAATCACCGTTATGACAAAACCAATCAAATTGCAAAGAACAACAATAAAGTGCAACTGCGAACTAATATACCTCTACTCTTCAGCCGGCAAATTAAGCTTATAGCGACAATACCTATTCGTTTTTCCTATCTCCACAATCTCCTTCGCCTCTGAAACCATGCCCTCACTCACCAGCTTATCCACCACGAGCTGCAGCAACGACGCGTCAACACGGCACCGGCTATTGAAAATCTCCTTGCACATCTCAATTACGGTCTTTAAATCACCCTTCTCACACAGGAAGGGAACAAGGGTAGAGTAAGTGTTCTTATGAGGGTCATAATCAGATTTTGCAATCTCACCAAACCACTTCTTAGCCTCATCCAAATTACCCTCATTCACAAAAGCTTTGATGACAGCATTGATGCAAAAGAGGTCAGGCTTCACACCCAGCTTCTCCATTTTCCTAAAAAGCTCAACAGCTTCACCCGCTTTCTTCTCCCCGGCTAGCCCCACCAATTTGGAACAGTAGATCCGCACATCAGGAGCAACATTCTTTGCACCCATTTGCCCCCACACCTTCTCACCATCCTCAAAACGACCCTTTGAGTACAACCCATCAAGCAAAGTGTTAAACGTGATGGAATCAGGGTTCACACCCTTCTCCTCCATATCCTTAAGCACTGACAATGCCGAATCAAAGGAACCCTTTTCACAAAACGCCTTAATGAGAGTGTTGTACGACACCAAATCAGGCTCGATTGAAAGCTGAGTGGGGAGGGCCCTGAAAAGCTCTTCAACAACGTCGTACTTCTTGGAGTGAAGGTATGCGGCCAATAGGGCATTTATTGAGAGCACGGTGCGGTCGCATTTTCGCTGGGGCATTTCATCGAACACCTGGCGCGCGTGTTTGGCCATGCCGGATTTGCCATAAAGGGATATGAGGCGCGCAGAGAAACCCTCGTTGGAAATGTCGGAGTACTGCTTTTGGTGTTCGAGGATGTCGCGGACCCAGCGGAAGCGCTTGGCGCCAGCGAGGCGCCGCACTGTGTCCTCGTAGATGCCGGTTTTTTTGCGGAAGCGGTCGATGTCGGAAGCTTTCTTGAACTTCTCCACCACATTCTTTAACTTCACTTCCTTGTACAGATCCTCCGAAATGGACTTGATGCTAACGGTGGCGGGTTCTGTGGCCGTGCACAAAGCGCGGTGAAGAACGCGATACATTTTGTGATGTTTTTGTATCTTCTGCTACAGTGCGAAGCACTAGAGGTATACAAGGTCTCGTGTTTGTGCCACTGACCACCCTACCTAATGGAGCCATTGCTTTTGCAAATGTTTTAAAGTTGGGCTTGGAGCACATTCCGCCCAAACATTTTGGACAATCTATTTTGGGCTTTTCCTTGTGCACCTCATAAAATTCTTGAGCATCTCCTGTTTATTTTAGAATAGACTCACGAATATATATATATTCTTAAAATTCCATTTGCAAATGAATGGGGTGTCCTATAATTTTATGGATAATGCATCCTCTACTTTAGTTCCTAAGGTTATGGACAATTCAAAAAACAAATTATGGTTTTAAGGCTTTTTCTTTTCTTTGTTGCAACCATAGTTTTCTTTGTGCACAGTGTACATAGTAAACTAGTTAATATAATATAAATTTAAAAGATTTTTGTTAGATGACCCTTTTAAAATAAATGGTTTTTCTTAACAATACTTTCTAGAAAAAAAAAATCTTATTCCTAATGTAATCAGGATTGTTAAAATGAGGAAGTTCAGTCCATTTGACTTAACTTACTTTGATTCACCTACTAAAGATTAGAATGATCTAATTCATGGAGAATGAAACAAGAAAATAATTAATTTGGTCTAAGCCACCATAAATTGGTAGATTAAAAAATATTACCTACTTAAAAAAAATTAATTGGTGTTATAGAAAATGTATTAATATGAATAGTAAAATCTCAAATACAAGGTGTCAGTGAAGCAAGTAAAAATAACTAGCACATATGTATTAGTCGTATTAATTTGAAAAAGAGGTGGAGCTTGGTGCTAGTGATCATACGAGGTTCTTGTCAAGAATAAGTAGTAAACAATGTTTCTTTTTTAGCAAAGGTGGCTCAATCTGGTTCTCTGTTTCAACAGAGGTGTGTAAGGATGGTGGTGATCACATAGGTTATTGTTATAGAGAAGGTGGCATTTAGGGGTTTGGTTTGTCTTATTTAGATGCATATCAAAAAGGTGACTTCGTTCTTCTTTTTTTGAAACTAAGTGAGTGAGAGATAAGAGTTGAGATGGAGTTGGGGAATACTTTTAGGTTGGGCCTAACTTAAAAGGGTATGGAGTTACAGATGTGACGATAAGTATAATAAAAGAACATATTTTCTATATTAATAAGGTGAGTCGATGGCAACCCAACCCACCATGAGTTTAACTCAAGTTGGAAGTGGATCATATTTTATTACCCTTTTGTAAAATTTAAATGCATTTTTAACTTGATATGACCTGAAAATGAGGTGGGCAAGGTTAACTCCCAAGTTATACTTAATTTGGCAATTCTAATGTAAAGTAGACGGTATACTTTTGTTAAGTGGATTGGTTCACTTTTTACCCCTACTTGTGGTAAGTCCACATATATGCAAACAGAGTCTTCAAATAAAGAAGAGCTTAAAGAAGATTCGTCAAGAAGAAAAAATCAAATAGTATAAAAATATATAAATATATAGAAGAAAGTTTGTCACACGAAAAAAAAAAATTATCTAAAAAAGATGTATAGGTTAGAATAATCTATTTACTTTCTAGAATAAGGCTAAATAGAATAGAATATTTAACCATAATTATCTATGTGTAAAAGGAAATCTCACATGTTCATTTAGAATAAATAGAATGTAGCTCCTTAAACTATAAAAGGAGGTCCTTCACCACCTCACAGCTTTGATAATACATTTCATTTGAGAGCTTTGAAAACCTTTTTAGTTTCTTTTATAAAAGTGTTGTTTGCTTTAGTTTTTCTAAGTGGTTTCTCCTTTCCTTACATTCTTCAAGTGTGTCAAGAGACTCTCATATCCTAGTCATCGTCCATAACTTATATACACTTGATCAGGTACTCACTATGCTATCTTACTACCTTTTTAATAATCACATATTCTATTGTCTTGCTCCATTTTATTTCTTACATCATATTTGTGTTCTTGCTAAGCTTTTAGTCCTTATCTCTTCCACCACTAAGCTTCACACAAATCACCAAAACCAAAGAGCCCCTTTTGGCCACCACATACACATTTTTTCACATAACAAAAATTGTCCAAAAATCAAACAAGAAACCTTGGCAACCACTACCTAGAGATATTGGCCTTTTCAATTTTTTCCTACCCAACTCTCATCCTAAATAGATATTAGACTAACCCCACAAATTGGTCTCCAATAACACCAAGAAAGATAATCTAAGAACCTGTATCTACACCTAAATAAGATTATGCCAACTCTTTTTGTTTTTCTCAAAGAATATCACCAAGAACCATCCTAAGACCTAACCAAATTCATCCAAGATCGCACTTAAGTCAACCTAGAACCTAACCTTTTCTCTACCTAAACCTAACAACAAGCCAAGAAACCTAATCTTGGAAGTTTAGCCTATCTTGAACCTTTTGCACTTTTAGCTTGATTTGGATAATCTTGGCAACCTTTTATGTGTCTTTTCTCAAGTCTCTACCAATATTAAACCAAGCACAACGCTAACTACTCAATTCTATTATTCACACATTAGTGTTTCATACAATACCAGATGATAAAATTGAGTTTATATAACATTGAATATCTATTCCTACCACTCTAACATTGGGGAATTCTTATATATGTTTTATTTTATCTCAAATATAAGTGTACTTACCCAATTAAAGTATATTCTACAATATTCACATATCACTTATCATCAATTAAATTCAATTGATAATCTTATTAGTTATTTTAACAACTCTACAAATAACCAATCAAAGTATTATTGAACTATATTACATTGTAATCACTTCAAGACATCATAGCTTAACAACTCAACCATAATTATTTTATTTCTTTGTTTACATTTATCTAGGTCAAACAACTTATCTATTAACTTTTTAACAAAAAGATTGTTGTTTCAAATAACTTATACTTGTTCTCGTTTTCACATTAAAATTTTATATTTTTTAATGTTCTTACCAAGTGTAATATATTCTTTTATACTTAAACGTATTATCAAAACATGCACTGTATCTTTCTATTTTATGACCATGTGTGAATTTTTTTATTTTTAGGTGTAATTTCTCTTTGAATAAATCTATTTCATGTATTTGAAAATTTTTGTTTGATAAAATTAATCAATTTAACCAAACCTATTATATTTTGAACACATTTATCAAATTGTATAATATGAACAACATGATAGACGCTTAAATTATTTAATACGAACAACTTGTAAGATACTTAAATCGTCTCCTATATTCTATAATTGTACAAATTACTTTTTAGAAAAAATAAATAGTTTATTTATTTTTGTTATCATCAAAACATAAATTTGTGATTTTTTAATTATGAGACTGTCTAATAAGTTAGAGTCATGAGATTGTCTAATGGGTCACTAAGCTGTCTAATAGGTCATTGAATTGTCTAATGTCTTAATAAGAGTGATTATAAACATTAGTGAAAGTTAAACCTGATGAGAGAAAAATAATATATGGCGTATTTGATGGTGTGTATAAAATAAAGAGAGTAATATATAAATAAATACGACATCTATGTAAAAATTGTTATATAAAAATAATGCATGTTAAACATGACTTCACTAATTAAGCCGTCTTCAAATTAAATGATTTCAGTTATATTTTTTATTAAACTAAAGTCGTGCTCTGCATTAATGATTTGTGTTAATTTTTCTCAAAACCTAAAAATCTAAAATTGTTTAGTACAGTGTAACTTCTTTTATTTAAAGTCGTATTCCTAACAAATGACTTATCCAAAAATCTAATTAAATTTTTTTATCCATTCTAATAATTTATAAGAAATATTACACATTTTAGTACATCTCAAAGGTAATATTGATTGTCATGTTATCGATTTCATGAAATTATTAGATGGCATTATAAGTTTTGGGTTTTGCATATTTCTTTACATCAAATGAAAACCAGAACCCAAACGAGAAAAGAGAATGGAATAGCAGCCATCCTCAGCCAAACGTACACCCTCGTCACTGATCTCTAAATCCAACACCTTTCCTTCCACCAACCTTAAGCATAAGACCTGCACCCACATCAAATTTCAATGTCAAAACTCTTCTCTATTTGTACAAAATCCAAGGATAAGGAGAAAAATCATTAACTAATGAGAACAGAATAACAATAATCATTATATACGACTTGTTTGTATACATATTAGAAATGAAAAATACAGAACTTTTTTTCTAGAGAAAAGTTTCTCTCCATTTGTATCAAATTTTACTCATCAACACAGCTAAGCATCCTGAAAATTTATGTCAGAGATTAAACTTGCAAGCCTATTCTCGGTTTATTGCAACTTATACATCAAAACCCAAAAATATTACATGGAACAGAATCAAATAACGTTGGCCAATCTCTTGTGAGAAGTAATTCCATTGTTATGTGTCTCATAAAAATCAGTCAGAAGTCTTAAATCATATATATGACTCAAACCATACAATAATTTGAGTAAAAACAACAATGAACTCAACCACAATGCACGAATGACACTGACATGCAATTAAAGAGAGAGGAAGAGAGGATGTACCCGATTGAGATCTACAAATTGGAGGATCTTCAAAGCGAGAGAGTGAAAGGTGTTTAAAGGCGAGACCGATATCAATAAGAATGAGTCCGGAGGAAGGATCGGTGACTATGATATCCCTGACAGGTAGCCACAGGAAAAGCTCTTGCCGAGACATCCCTTCCAACACCTTCAGTTGTCCGAATCTTAGGTTGGCCCTCACCACGCTGTCAAAGAACACCCTCGTCTCGTACTGAGCCAGACACGGATGATCCAGATGCACCTCCAACCGACCCGATTGGTCCAAATTGTATGACCTCACACTCTGAGGGAAGAGCCCCGCCGGCAATCCATACTTGTGGAGCACCTTGTGAAGATCAGACGAGTTATCTTGCGTTGCTGTCCCAGTGAGAGGAAGAAGGACGATAACGATAATAATAAGAAAGACGGGTGTAGAAATGGGAACAGCAGAAGATCTGAGTGTCAGAGACATTGTGGTGACGATGATTGAGGACGCCGCTGCTTTCGGGGGTTTTAAGGTTTCAGTTTGAAGTTTGAATGGAACAAGGTTGTGATGTGATTGTGTGCATGCGCAAGAAAGGACACTCAGCAAGAGTTGTCAAATCTGAGTTGGCACCGAGGTACGAGATGACCATAATACCCTTTCCTTGTATTACCGAGTCACCCGCCTGGTCTGTCTTGTTCAGTAAAACCCATGAATTTGAAAATGCAAAGCTGGAAAAGGAAAATTGGTAAGATAATGATGACGGATGTTAAAGCTATATAATAACTGAGCTTCATATGTCATAAATATAACTCGCACAATTCAATGTGTGCTTATGGGGTGTAAAGATTTTCTTAAATTACACTTTTATGTCTGCCCCATTTCTTTAATACTCTGTTTTTTAATTCCATCGTTATACTCTTATAATATTGAATGTGACTTGTCATTAAGTAACGATGTGATACTTAATTTAAGTCATATTTAGATTAAAGTGTACTTGATTTTATTAATTGTATAACTTTACTCTTCTAAATGGGTTTGCACATGTGAAATCTTAGTCCTTGATTACAAGCAAGAGGAAGAGATTAAATCATAAAAAAGAGTGGTATGAAGTTTTAGATTTTAGCGTGGGAGGAAACCAAGTGAAATCTTACTTGAGATTATTCATTTCAAGATTTAAATTCATGGCTTTTCTTTTATTTTCTTTTGCTACCTAACATTAAATCATTTAATTTTTTTTAATTATAATAAAAGTACTGTTAAATATTATAATTAAATTACATAAACAGTATAAATTTTCAATAAATAAATTGCATAATTTTTATTAAAACTATTATTTTCACTTTTAATACAATTGAACATTGAATAACTATTTAAAAAATATTTGTTTCGTCATATAAAATTAAATGTTTAGATTTTACTTCAAGTTAGTGATTTAGATATTGAAACAAAAAAAAAAAAAAAAAAAAAAGGAGAAAGTCATGGACTTAAATCCCTTCAATCATTTTTAAGGGGAACATAGTTGTGCACATATGTTTAAATCAATCAGTGTTAAGAATTGGATTGATATTGATTCGGTCAAGGGACTTAGTTAGTATGTCACTAATTAAACCATTGAATTACTGATTGAACCACATGATAAATTTATATTAGAAACATGAAATATAATTGTCTTTTTGTTATTTATTAGAATGTATTTTGGTTCAGTGATTGTATGGTTATCCGTCACCAAAATATTGTCAATTATATTTTTATTTCATAAGTAATTTTAACTTTTTAGTAATTTAAATCTTCTAATTTTTTTTTTTTCAAACTGAACTTCTAAATATATTTTAAAATCTGACTGGTGAAAAATTATACTAAAGTCTCTTTCAATATTTTTTTTTTGTTTGCTTATGTAAAAAATAAAATAAAATGACAATAAAGGTTTGAAATAAGTTTGTATGTGAATAATTTTTTTGTCATAAAAGGTTATAATTAAGTTAGAATAAAATTCTATAAAAAAATATTTAAAAATTTTCTAAAAATTAATTTATATATAAGTTAATTTTAATTTATACGATTTATTTTATTTATTTTTGTTAATGGAAAGCAAAATCTTCATGTCAAATTAAATATATCTCATTACAAGAAAAATCTAGCCTTACTACACACAAAATTCATCGATAAATAAATGTCTTTCAGCGAAAAGCAATGAATGTAATTCATTGATGAAAGTTTTCTTAGTAAAATTTATCGAAAGAATTTATTACGTCATCAGCAATTATTGATGATCATATATCTATTAGTAACTATCTTATCCTTCAATAAATATCAGTGAATATTCAACCATTCGGTCATTACATATAAAAGTATATATCTTTAAACCATGTAGGCAAATTTCATTTTTGTATCAACAGGGTGTTTTGTCATTTATTAAACTTATTTGTAATTAACTATCAATAAAAATGTATATAAGTAAATTGGTATATACATTTATTAATATTATCGATGGAATAATCCGTTTGTAATTAGGATTTTGATAATTAGTGACTGATCATATGTAAAATAAAAGTTATTTTCTTGTAAAATTTATTGAAGAAAAAATAGTGATATGTGTAACCAAGCAAAATTGGCTAGTGATTATTCTATATACATGTATAATTCCACTTGCATATTACAATATAAAGACAAATACCATTTTTTTTATATGTGTATCAACATATTTTTATGTTGTTAATTATCAACAAAAATATTTATAGATAAATTGATAATTATATTTATTAATGGAATAATCTAGCGATAACTAAAATATTAATTATTTAATGATTAATGAAGGATATTCCGATAATAAAATAAAAAGTGTTTTCTTACCAAATTTATTGACGAAAAATCCATCAATAATTTAATAATTTGTAACTAAGCAAACTCAGTTACTTTATTCTATATACTTAGATAATTGCTATCCACTTTTGACTTTGAGATCTGCATAGTAAAGATAGGTATAAAAGATAATTTTTTATTCAAAAACACCTATGAAGTGATATAGATCTATTAACCTTTTACTTGAATACTAATCTCATTATTCAAGAGTGTTAAAACTAACCTTAATATATATTTATATATTTTAAGATATTAGGAATAATTACTTAGGCGTTAAATTAAATATTTTTGATAATTAACATTTAAATATTCAGTTAGGCATTCATTTGTTATATGATGATCGGTTAATATTTAATACTTAGACAGTTATTTAAAGTAATAATGAGATTATAAATAAAGTAGTTATCAATGAAGGGGGACAAGACTTTTATTTGAACTATAAACTCTCACATAATACTATCGAAAACTTCGTTGGCCCAAACAATTTTATTTGTGCATAATATGATACTATAAACTCTCACATACAGAATGAATTTGTATCTCTACATACAAATGAGGGATATCACATAAAAGATAATACTGTAATTTCAATAACTCTTAACTTTGATAGAAAAAACAGTTTTCAACTCACTTAATAGAAGTAAAACATCTTCAAATTTCTCTTTAGGAACTGTAAAGAACAGTTATAAAAAAGAAAACATTCCATGGAATGAGGATGATAAAAAAAACTCCATTCATGATTCACTAGGCTTCAAGAATAAGCATCTATGACAAATTAAAGGTTATCTAAATTTTCCAATAACCATTATTTTTTCTTTAACATTATTTATTTAGCAACAAACTATTGATTTGTTCAATAAAAGAGAGACAATTTATTATCAAATCCTCTACTCGCACATACTTAATGTAGTTATAATGCATACATATATATCTACATTAGTATGGTACAGGCATAGAAACATAATATTTTCATACATGAAATTCTTGATTTACGTATGAATTATTATATACGAATTTTTACCCGTAGGTAAATTTAGCATTACATACGAATTTTACATACAGATTTTTTACTTACTTCTCTAAATTCGTATGTAATTACATACAGATCCAAATTTGTATGTAATTACCTTCAGATTTTACATACGAATTTATTACATATAAATTTTACATACAAATTTTATATACAGATCCAAATTCGTATGTAATTACTTACGGATTTATTCGTATATAATATTAATAATTAATTTCACTAAAATTATAATTATTATTATTATTAACATTATTATTACTTTTAATATTATTACTAGTTATTAATTATTATTAATTACATTAACATTATTATTATTAATAATAATAATTAATAATATTATTAAAATTGGTAAAAATATATATTATTAACTTATATAATTAATAATATAATTAATATTATATTTAATTTTATTTTTATTACTTTGATTCTTAATATTATTATATTATTACAATTAATATTATTACTATTTATTAATATGATTAATATTATTATTAATTATTATTAATAGTATTAATCATATTATTATTTTTTAATATTAATATTAAAATTGTTAATAAGAGTAATATTAATGTTGTTAATATTATATTATTAATATTACTTTAAGTATTATATTTATTAATATCATTATTATTATTATTTTATACTTATTATTAATATTATTATTATAATCAATATTATTATTATTATTATTATTCATATTATTTATGATATTATTATTTTTATTAACTTATATGATTAAGAATATTATTAATAATAGTATTATCATTATTAATATTGTTATTAATATTACTTTGATATTATATTTATTAATATTATTATTATTTTACTACTGTTAATATTATACTTAATAATATTGACAAAAATAATAATAACAAGAGTCATAATAAGAATAATAATAATGGGTATATGATTGCAAAGTTGATGTTGGTGTAGCGGTTATTACATACAGATTTTTATCCATATATATGGATTTTATCCTTTTTGCTGTAAGTAAATGTGTTAAATTATCTTGACTTAATTTGTTATTAAATTCAATCATTACTTTTATTTTGTAGTTATTTAACAACCAAAATCTAATTTTGTGGTTATTTTGATCACAATTAGCAATCATTTTATTTTATAGCTAAAATTGATATCTAAATAATTTTTTTCTAATAGTGGTAGAGCAAAGTTATTTCAAAGGTAGAGGGGAATAGTTTTGTAAACCAATAAACTAAAATGGAGGAGGCATAAGGAAAGTAAGGTTTGATAGGCCCAAATATAAAAAATAATATCCACCTATTTTTCAAAATGAAATAAAATTCCAATTTCAAATTATAATCAAATTAAATTTTATTCTACCAAAAAACACTTTTATTTATTTAAAGCTAATAAAAATTATTTCATCTATGAACTCAAAAAAAAAAAAGAGACGATGACACTTAATGACATCAAGCTAATGGTGGTTATAGAATAGTTAGTGGTAAAATAATGACAAGATCAAACATTCATCGATGTATGATTATGTACATCTTATTGCCTTCTACTTAGTAAATTTTGGTATGGTTTTGGAAGATGATCCCATAAGCTTATTGTTATTTATAACAAGTAAAGAGATGAAATTAGAATAATATCTAAAGAATAAATCCATTAGGAATTTGTTAGTTATGATTGTTTATTTTGATCTTAAACTAAAATATATGGATGTTAAGACAACTTTTCTGTATGAAGATTTTGATGAGACCATTCACATTAAGTAACCATATAAGGATTTGAGGTTGAAGGTAACAAGGAGTGTTTATTAATGACACGTATCTTTATATAGTATAAAATAGTAACTACGTACGGAAATGAAACATTTTAACATTTTAACATGTTTGTTGCCAATATTGGTTTCGTTTGTTTTTGTATATGATATTTTGACAGCAAGCAATGTTAAGTTTGAAGTTAAAAAGGTAAAAAATGAATTAAAAGAAGAATTTAATATGAAAGATTTTGGAGTTGCTAAGAAAATATTGAGATCCTAAAAAAAGAGACAACAAAAGTTTCTATACATATAATAGAAAATGTACCTTAAGAAGATCTTTGAAAATGTTAGAATGACAAACTTGAAACTTGTCTCAACATAATAACTTGATTGATAGACAATTTCTTTAGATAGTGAAATATTAAAATTGTATGGATTTAATTCAACGTTGTTGGTTTTGTGATTATCCAATGGTCATTCGTCCTAACATAGTATATATTGTAAATGTTATTAGCACTTTCATGTTAAATCCTGGACAAGTTTATTGATAGACTTTTAAAAGGATACAAAGGTACTTGAACTGACCACTTGATAGAATTCTGTTTTATAATGGAATTACAAGAAAGATTATAGGCTTTCCCATGTAAGGATTTGCATACTTGAACAATGTTGGATGATTTGCATACTTGAACAATGTTGGATGCTTGGACCCTAAAATCTCCCTTACAAAATATGTATTCACAATGCATGATACAATAATTAGTTAGAAGACTAGTCTACAGAATGTAATAACTTTGTTAACTGTTAAGGTTAAGTATATTTTCATGACAAAAGTTGTAAAAAATACATTGTGTCTACGAGAATAGATGAGAACTAAGAGTGTATATTCCAGTTACCATCTATTGTGATAACAACATTGTTATACAATTTTTTGAGAACTAGGTTTACATTGAGAGAAACAAACACATTGATATTAAGTTGTATTTTGTAAAAGAGAAGATTATCCGTGATGTTGTTAAGATGATGAAGATCTTGACATATCGTAATCTCTGAAATTACAAAGTTCTACCTAACAAAAAGTTCTTTTCATGTGAGATATTAAAATATATTGCAACATCATTAATTAGAAATATTTTTTTTTCAACGTCTTTGAGACTAAAAATTATGATTTCTAATGTTAAAAAGGACAGAAAATAAAAAAAAATTATTATGAATAAAATCAAAATATACTTTAAAAGTAAAAAGAAAATTAAAAACATATTTCATCTAATATTATTTTAATTCATAACATCATTATTAATCAAAATTACGTAAAAACTTAATTGATTAATAATACTTGATCATATTGATGAGAATGTTGATCCTCGTGCATTATACTTTACCTCTCCAAACCATCGTTAGTCGCATATGATTTACTTTACTAAATGATTACATTTTTTGCTTGTTATTGTGATTCTTTATTTGGATAAATAACTACATTGTTTACATTCATCATTATTTAGTTATAACATTTATTCTATGTAAGTCTTGGTCTTCATCCTTAATTTTGATCTACATATAAAATGTATAGGCTCTGTAATGGTTATAATCGTTTTTGTGTTACACCAAGGTTTAGGAAATATTTTAACAAATTAACGAAAATGGTAGAATTTTATTTATGAAACATTAATTAGTGTCGGTCTTTAGAATCAACCTGACCACACAATTTCGTTAACTTTTCTTATAAATATGAATTAGTTTAGGCCATTACCATTACCATTGGTCCACATGTATTTTGTTTCAAAAACAATACCTAACCTGTCAGCCTAGTCCATACAATATAACATGTTTTGGTCGAACTTTTAATATTTGAAGTTGGTTGGTATTAGTGTCAAACGAAGTTTGATGCTGGTTGCATCAACTTTACTCTGAATGGTTGAGTTCTAAGAGCAATATGAGAGCTGCGAATAGCAAGGCCGATTTTTCAATAACCAATATAATTTGGGCATCAACGAACTTATAACTTCGGGTTCATAATTGACCCAAAATAAACAGGGTTTTTCATTCTGCGCCAGCATAAAATTCAATTGCACCTCCATACTCCTTATAAAAACCAAACTACCCCTCCTTATATTTATAATTAACCTACTTCTCATTGCTTCTCCCTCATCTCTTTTTGCACCCTCTGCTTTGCAGCTCCTGCCTACACTTCTTTAGAATTTTCTTCTTCCGTTTCTAAATGGGAGAGGTTGTTGGAAATTCATTGATCATTGTGGTTATACTGCTGTTTAAGATGTAAGTTCTTAGGTGTATTTTTTGTTTTCTGTGGTTCTGTGTACGATCTAATTTTTGAATTCAAAAATATATTTCAAAATACACCATCCTAACATGTATATATACATTATTATACAATCAGTAATATATTTTTGAATTCAGAAATACATTTTGGATTATACAATTTTAAATGTATATATTAAATTAAAAAATATTATTAAATGATTGTTTGTATTATTATTGTCAGGTATATAGCTAGGATGAGAGGTGAATTATCATCTCAATCGCAAGTTAGTTTCATATGAAGAAAAGGTTGGTGTCATTAATGATAATGGTGATGTGTTGTCACCATTTAATATAGGAAAGCATGAGAAAATTCGAATATGATTCCTAAAAAACTTAATGCTACGTGGTTGGTTCGAATTACAACAATCATGTGGGCGATAAAATGTGGGAAGAGAGTGAAAATTGAGGAAACTGAAGTTGCTCCCTCATAAGGAGTTAAATAAGTTTGGAATACCCTTTCCTAAATTAAGGTAAAAATGCTTAACATCATATTGTTGATTGTGTACAATATTAGTATGAAATTGCTGATAAAAGTCCGTATTAATCTTTGTTGAGAGATAACAACGCCACACCAACCATTCTTATCCCTCTTTTGATAAGATGATTATCACTTCGTATTATCTATCCACATTGCTCCACCTTCTCATTGTAAAATAATTCTGTATTATATTACGGTGAATCTTACATTAATATCATTGTTGTTGATCGAGTGAGGTAGATTTTGATGATACCACGCCACAGTTAATGTACTGTCGTGGTAAACGGATTTTTGGAAGTGACACGACTTTTCTTTTTTTGAAATTTGTTATTACATAAGTACGTAGTTGATCCGAACAGAACTTGATTACTAGGGGACATTAAGATGAGAATTAAGAAAGAAGCAACGGCAAACAAGAAAGCACACCAAACCTTGTTTTATTAACGTCAAAACAGTTTATCTATTGCCGCAACATGTTGAAGCAATTAGCATTTATAATATATAAATTGATTATTTGTGCTGGTCCCTTTCTTCCTTTCAACTCAAAATTCTCTGTCAATTTTATCTGATATAAATATACCTTTTAATTTAATACACAATACCATCCTTCCTCTCTTTTTATAAACATTAATAAGACGACATGATTATTATTAATGTTATAAATTTATAGGAAGGAGCAGTTTAACCTTCTGTGGTGGAGCAGCTGGATGGTAGCATTTGGAAGGGAAAAATTGACGTTTACACAATAATTTATAATAAAATGCTTTTGACTTTTAAGCATATTAAGATCGGACTAATATTTTCGTTTTCATAATTGTGTCAAAGCACTTATCACAATTCTTTTACTGCATTTATATATATATATATATATATATATATATATATATATATATATATATATATATTATCTTATTGACGATGATTGTTGATAAAATCATTATCTTTTTAACAATTTTGACGATGGTCGTAACCTAATTATAATCTTAAAGTAAACTTATTTATGAAGTTTGATATTACACGTTTATCAATGTGGACAGAAATCTATTGTTAAAAGTTATAGTAAATTGTGTTAATTGTACTACTGAGATATCTTTTAAAGAAAAATATTGTAATGGAAAAATTAAATTTATTTAGGAGTTGAAGTCAATAATAACTTACACATATTATTAACTGAAGAAAGTATTTGTTTTTAAAGTAGACAAAACCTTAAATGTAGTAATTAATTCTTATGATGTTATCTTAATAAAAATACTTTTTATTAAAGCAAAAGTCTAACATTATATGATTTTGATTAAGTTCGAAAAAATAACTAAGTGTAAAACATAATCTTACTTTGTTCATAAGATAACAATAACATATCTTGTAAGATACAAGTGTAAATAATACAATGTTATGTCTGACTACGGATAAATATAATTATACGATAAGCACACAAAAATCTAATCTCATAATTCATAATATATATATATATATATATATATATATATATATATATATATATATATATGTATATTCTATGTTGCAGGAACTATTTGTTTCCTAAAAGATCTGTTAAAGAAGCTAGCCTAAGTTAAATTCAAAAGATAATTGGAGTTTGAGCTAAAATTACTTATTTTCTTCAAATCGCTTACACTAACCATTGACAACTCTTAGAAACACTATATGCCTGGTATGACTATGCAAAAGTAGGCAAAGTCAAGCCAAGACACAATGTCTAAGAAGAAATAACCCCATATAGTGATTGGAAGGATTAGGTAAAATAAGAACAGAGCATTTAATGTTATACGAAGTGCCTTTAATGCATTCGAATCAAGCAAGGTCATAAGAGGAAGGAAGTACACATAAAAGAGCTTAAGCTAATTTAACGAGCATAAATGAATTCACAATGGTCACTTTCTTCAAAGCCTCTATAAAGTAACTCAAGGAGGAGAAGAATGAGAGAAATCACGTTGTATAATGTTGAAACGTTGCTCAATTTTCTGTACCCATCAAAAGAATCATAAAATAACATTGTTTATGTTTTATCAGCCAACTAGAAGAGTGATTACAAGTATCATTTAAGCCAACAAACGATCAACCTCTCCAATGAGAAAAATCCAATGATCAGTTGATCACCATTTCTACAACTTCTACATCTTAGTCAAGAGTTGTTGTGCAATAAAGAATATTTAGTTATTAACTAGGAGTGGTTGTTGCTCAAATAATATTCATTGAGCTTGGAGTGACTTGGTAAAGAATATTGCACTGACTAGGAGTGAGTGACTTGAGAAAGAATATTGCACTGACTAGGAGTGAGTGACTTGAGAAAGAATATTGTAGGGAGTCATGAGTGACTTAGTAAAGAATACTACACTTAACTAAGAGTGATTAAAAAAATATACTAAATTAAACCAAGAGTGACTTGTTAATGAATACTACACTAAGCCAGGTGTGGCTTGATAAAGAATACAACATTAAAAGTTTCATAAAAGCTTGAGCCCATCATTTGTCAATATCTTCAAAACACACGTGGAAAATCTTTTCTAGAAGAACGAAGGCATCTCCAACATATAGTTGACATCCAACAACGGTAAAAGGAGAACAAATTCCTTGGTTTATGATTACTCAACAAGTTATAGTACAACTTGAAGATATATTATAATTAATTTAAATTGTTTTAATTGAATGATATACTCTTTTTCCACAAGGTTTTTTTTCCCTAATAAAGGTTTTTCCAAGCAAAGTTTTAATGAGCCACATTTTTTAAAGAAATTTTTTTTTCATATATAGAAATTACATCCAAAGACCAATGTCGTTTGAAAATAAACAATTATCACATTGGGTGAAATAAATCCAAAACTATTTGAAATCGTTTGAAAATAAAGGGTCACTACATGGATCAAAGCAATAGAACCATTTGAACAAAATGATCATCAAAATCCAAGATCATTTGAAAATAAACCATAACTACATCGAAATATAGTATGTAGTCATTCGAAAATAAGACCATCATCTACAATTGTTTGAAAATAAACAACCATCACACAAGATCATAGTACAAAATCGCTTGAAAATAAGCGACCATCATAATTCGAGGTTCTTTAAAAATAAACAACAATCACATTGGATCGCAGCATAAAGTCATTTGAAAATAATATATCGTCATCTGTAATTGTTTGAGAATAGCGTATCTTCATCTGCAATCATTTGAAAATAAATAACCATCGCATCATATCAAAGTAATGCAAAGACAATTGAAAATATACATTCTTCACATTAATCCAAAGTCATTTCAAAACAAATGATCATTGAAGTAATCCAAAGTTGTTTGAAAATAAATGACAATCCTATTGAGATCAACACAATTTGAGAATTCATTTAAAATAAATGATCACCTCAAAGTAATTAAATTCATAACAAATAAAATATCATCAAATTAAAATAATCCAACAAACACTTTCATAACACTGAAACTTGTTTATTTATTAAGTTGATCCACCGTCACTTCATTTATGGATTCTAAGTTTATAGGACTTCTGTACATGCCTCTAAGATATACGAAGATATGTATGATATAAAACTCAATCAAATTGGATATAATCGAATCAAATAAGATGCAGCTATATAACTTAGATATTTATATAGTAATAATTGATTGAATGACAAATATTCAATAATTAATTATATCTCTTATTTATTTTAAATATTTTTTTAATACTTTAATTTGATAGGAAGTAATCTCAATTCTCTTATTCAATTTTATATTATTATATAATTTTTTATTCTTACTAACTTTAATGTCGAAAAATCTTATAATTTTTTAACTTCGTCAATGCGTTCAATCTTCGAAAATATAAACTCGATTTATTAAAAATATTATTTTTTCCCACTTTAAAAGAACTCCATTCCTTTCTATAAGGATAAATTGAAAATGTGTTTGGTTAAGTTGTTTCTCATAGTAAAATTGATAAGAAAAAAAGTGTATGCATTTAATTTAAAATATTAATGAATTTATATGATTAAACATTTTACAATAATATATATATATATATATATATATATATATATATATATATTAACGCAAAATTTTATAATTATTTTTTCTATAATATTTTTGAAAATAATGAACATATTTAAAATTTTAATGAAAACAATATGACAACCTTAAAATTGTATTACTATAAACGGACAGACATAACGTATCCTCTATTTATATACTAAAAGTTCGTGACCCTATAACAGTACTCTCCATCAATGAGTATAATCAATGGACAGACATAATGTTGAAAACTTCTTATTTTAATCAATGAGTATAATCAATGTCATATGTTTAAATAAAACAAATAATCAATGTCACAAGTGGGTTAAGTGTTTTTCATAATATAATAATATAACTGAAATGTTATAGTATTTTCAATTTTTCCATTTTAAAATACATAAAAGGAAATACAAAACAGGCTCCATAACTTTTCCTAGAAAAGGACTCAAATAATTAAGTTAATTAAAACAGTAGGAGGAATTTGAATAAAACTCAATTTTTAAAAAATAAATTGGTAAAGAGCTTATGTCACAAAATCATTTTAACTGTGTCAATTAATTAAAAACCTTCATTTAAAAATATCTGTTTATACTTTGATAATTATATTCTGAGTTTGGTTTAAGTTTCACTAACCCACGTGATGTTTCGGTGCGACCCCACCGTTCTTTAGCCAACTAATAGTTATTTGGAAGAATGGAAACATTAGTACATTAACAACTAGGTTACTGGCCCAGCTAGTTGTACTAGTTCTGGTACTACGTCGTTTGCAATCATAACATTACCATGAAAATGGTCCTCAATTTTATCTCAGGGTACAGATTTTTGGATTATGATAATTGTCTATCATGTCACAATTTGTGGGGGAAAAAGAAACCAAGTACTTAAAAGGTAAGTGTGCAGGGGATTCTTTTTCGGTCCCTTTTAAAAAGATCCACTATTTTCAATTATTAAATTATACAAACTAACTAAACTATACAAAAATATAATTTTTTTATAAATTTAAAACTTTTATTATTCAATATGTTTTGTTTAACATGAAATTTATACTATAAGTAATGGAGTATTGTTTTCTTAAAGACTACATGAACAAATTAAGCTTCACCAAGAGGAAAACGAAGATAAGTAGTTCGCTTAGTCATATAATTAGATCTATTTTTTTTATAATTCCATTTTTCAATATTTTAAGAACTTTCCTGAAAGATAATGTAAAATAGAGTTTACTACTCTAAAAAAATGATTAGGTTCAAAATTATTTTATTTTAATATAGGGTTTGAACTCTATTTACATCATGACATGGCTGGACTGCAAATCAAATCTCGCAACATGAATATTAATATACCGCCAATATCCTTTCAGGTACACACGAACAAATAAGATTTCTTTTTGGAATAATAAAAAGAAATTGTTTTTAATAATTCTTTTACTATTATGGTTCGATTACGTTTATATAATGGTTTGGCTGTTAAAAAAAAAAACGTTTATATAATGGTTGAGTAACTGGAAAAGTTAATTACATATTTATCTCTAACCACAAGGAAATTCCTCTTTTGCTTTATGCTATTAGATTATATGACAGTTTTTAGTTTTTACGAACGTTATGTAATGTCTGTTATCTTCTCTTCAACCCTTGTAAATATGACGTTAGCTTCTACGGAACAATACTTATTATATTAAAAATGTACAAAATAAATATATAATACTTATTTATGTTAATTTTTATATAACAAAATCATGTGTATGTTGGTAAAATAATTCCATATGTACATTTATCATAACTCTTAATGGAGTTGGAAAACAAACTAATTAAATTAAACTTATTGTGTTAAATTATTTTCTTAGTATACTAAAATAGTTTTCAATCTCTGTTGTACTAAAAAATATATTTTACTCATATTTTACACACACATATTATGGGAGAATTTTTTTTATACAGGTAGGAGTGGAGAATTAATTGTTTCATGGATGGTTAATTTTTATTGATACTTTAGAGAAATTGTTATTTTAATTATATATTTATATTTAAACCTCGATTTTAAAATCTTAAAAAATTGGGTTGGATGTTATACTGTCTTGAGTTTGACAATAATATTATACACTTTGTTGACAAAAAAGGTATAAAAGGAAAACATACCACAAAATACTATTTTGAATCCAAAATCTTAAAACTACCGGTATAAATCTTTTTTCTCGATTCTCATCAAGTTCGTACTTAGAACTTAATAAATAAATAAATATATATATATATATATGTATTTATTTGTTTTTAAGAAAAGAAGAACTAGAATATGATTCAAAAATTTCTCTCTCACCGGTCATCCTGTTGTAAGGTCAACCGGATTCCGTAATCTCCATTGTTGGCACCCTTTTAACCGTTTCATATATAAAATCACTTAACCTCCAACCCTTTCTTTTGTAAATAAACATATATTGCTGAGTGAAATATTTTTATTTCGAGGACGTAACTCAAGAAGCTAACAAAGCTCATAGGTACAAACAAACCAGCAATTGGATAAGAAGAAGAACAAGTTAAAGCTTGCCATGGCTGAGGAGTTTCAAGCTAGGATTTGTGGTGAAAATTGGTGGAGCAATACTATTGACTCAGCAAGAAGTGTCTTCCCTACAAGCTCATCATCCATTTCTTCTTCTCCTTGTTCCGTGGCAGCTAATAATGATGCAGGAATCTACACCACTCGGCAAACAGATTTGAAGGCTACCAAGTGTTGTGTTGAAGAGACTAACAATTTGGTTTCTAACACTTACCTGGGTTTTGCTGATGCACAGAAGGCACCCAAGAGTGAATCAGCCAGTGGAAGTGGTGGCACGTTGATCGATTCCACCATACAGATGATGGGTTTTGGCCTCACATCTTCAACATCAGAGAATTGGAACCAGCCTCTACTAGTGTAAGGCATCACACCATGTATATGATGATATATACTTTACTTTTGCTATAACATTTTCTTTTGAGAGAGAATTTTAATTAGATTTTTGGTGGGTGGAAGGTTTGTAGTGTATGGTCCAGTGCTTCCACTAGGGTTGAAAAAGGTTTATTTCTCTTAACTTTTTCTCATTGAATTCATTTGAAAAAGGGAACTTGATCTTATCAAAGCATATATGGCGTATACAATAGCTCTTGATTGTTTCTTTCCTTATTGGATTCTCCTAATCATGACCATATATTTTTGTCTTTTTTTCTTATCCCATAGTCGATGTAATGGAAGGGCAGAGAGCAATTTTCATTCCGTGCTTCAGGAAGAAACGGGAATAGATTCTTCTGATTCACAAATCCGCAGGGATTGGACCCCAAAGAGCTTCTCCTCTGGTGGTGGAGGAGACCAAATTGATAATTTCAAGCCATTGAACCAAGAATTTTCAGTAGATTACCAGAGTCTAAGTCCTTTATCCAGCACTGGGTTATCGTCAAATCGTGATTTCGCAATCGGATCAGCCTCATATGATAACCCTTCAACGTTACAAAGCTTATATGACCCTGATCCTCATCCACAATTTCCACAGCACTCACTTTTCACCAACCGTCCAATGTCCTATTCATCAAAGGCAAGTTATGGGACACCCTGCACTGAACTAACGCCGACATGGTCTAAAGTTTCTACTTTTTTGAAGCCCACAACAATCGCAAAGCAACACCCTATTGGACTTCACTTTTCTAACAACACCCCTTTCTGGAATGCTTCCGCCGACGCACTTAACGACATAAGAGTAGGTACCTTTGCTTCATCACAATCACAATACCAAACCTTTGATCAAGAGAAACCCAATTGCCCAAGTACTATATTAAATAAGGTACATCTATGTTTCAGTTAATACAATTTTTCATGTTCGCTTAAATATATGTTCATAATTCTAGCCAGCTAGGGTTTTCTGTTGGGGACTGTAATTCATAAATAAACACTGAAGTGCAGCTCAACAGTGAAGAAACTCTAGATTCAGCAACAATGACGAAGAAAGATGCTTGTGAACCAGCATTAAAGAGGCTAAGGATTGAAACTCCATCCCCATTACCAACTTTTAAGGTATTCTACTGTTATTGTTTACTGCAATCCAACTTTTTTTTTTTTTCATTTTGCAGCAGTGTTCAACCTTTATAATAATTTCACTTTAGATTTTAATCAACTTGACATATATGGACAGGTTCGGAAAGAGAAGCTAGGGGACCGGGTCACTGCTCTTCAGCAATTGGTTTCACCTTTCGGAAAGGTGAAAATTTTAGGATATGTCTCTTTCACTCTTTTTTTTTTTTTTTAATTTCCACAGGAGCTACGACTATGATAGAATTGAGACCTTTACTTTCATAGAGCACTTTGAAAGGTAAAAATGTAAAAACTCACTCAGATATTTTATTCTTGTTCATCTTAACAGACCGACACCGCATCCGTTCTTCACGAAGCCATTGAGTACATTAAGTTCCTTCATGATCAAGTTAATGTATGTTTCCATTGATCCAACATTGTCTTCAAGAAAACCCTAATTATTGAGTACCATATGGAAATCTTCAATAAGAAAAAGGTTTCATTATAAGGCCCCTTTTATGTTGTGTTTTAAATATTATCTTCGCATGAATTACAGGTTTTGAGTACCTCATATATGAAAAATGGAGCTCCCATTCAACTGCAGCAGGTAGTAAAAAAATGCTTATAGTATATATTCCTTTACTAAAAGTGTCTTTTATCAATAGTAGATAATATATTAATATTAGTATTGCTTTATTGACATGATTTTTTAATAAAAAATAAATTATCAGTATAGATTGTAATGTATGTATGCTATATATATATATATATATATATATATATATATATATATATATATATATATATATATTTTTTTTTT
>Ga0209489_103125_pt1 | contig 32686 bp, 18 predicted proteins | sample SiratrowhiteBW_FD_187527 | JGI IMG/M metagenome (GOLD analysis project Ga0209489, IMG submission 187527) | Root nodule microbial communities of legume samples collected from California, USA - Siratro white BW (SPAdes) (version 2) | ecosystem: Host-associated > Plants > Roots > Nodule | place...
AAAAAAAAAATAAAATGCCAAAAATAGTAAAAAAAAAAAACAAATAGTAAAATGTGGAATTTTGGAAAAAAATTATTTCACATATCTATATGTTTCTAAAAGAACTTTTAGAAATTTATAGAATTCGTTGATAAAATCTCTAATCCTTCGAATAAAACAGTACAAAAATTCCATAATTTTTTGACAAGTATGGATAGGTGAAAGTGATGGAGGAGCTCCTAGGTGCCTTAGCTTCTTGTGCAAGCTCCAATGGATGTAGCGCTTGTTGAAGCTTTGTTGCACCAAAAAATGGCATGGAAGGAGCTTCTCTTGATGCGGAAGCAATGGAGAATGGAAGAGGAACCATGGAGGAAGCAAACGTATGTAAGAAGTATGGCGGTTATGGTGAAGTAGGTGGTGAAAGCCTTGAAGGAGGTTAAGCCAACCTTTAAGAGAGAGCTTCTAGCTTCTAGGAGAAGAAACTCAATGTGGAACTCAATATGAAACTTGAGGCAATGTGATGAAAATTTGGCAGCATTTCATTACTCAAATTAAATCTATAAGAGAGGTTCCTAGACCTCTTATTTATAGAAGAAAGGATGAGCTACTTAGCTTCCCATGCAAGCTATCTAGGTAGGGTATGGGAGAAGCTAGGTCTAGAAACCCTAGCTTATAAGACAAGCTTCTAACTCTAGCTTATAAGACAAGCTTCTAGCCCTAGCTTCTATGACAAGCTTCCCAAACCTAGCTTGCACTCTAAGTCTCTCATAAGGTGGTGACAAGTGGCACAAAGAAAGAGCTCCTTGTGCTACTTGGACTCCTTGATCAAGCCCAACATTATTTATGGACCTCAAGGCCCAAACTTGCACTACATGGCCCATAAATACAAGGCCTAAATTTATTCTACTTGGCTCAAATACAAAGCCCAAATTATTCTAAACTATTCTAAACAATTTATAAAAATTAGAGAATAACTTCTCCTTAATACTCTATTTTCTCCAAAGGGATTTTTTTCTTTTGTATTTGGGCTCAAGTAGCTTATTAAAAGCCCAAATAGAATGAGATGGGCCTAATCTTTTGGAAAGCTCTTAATTCTCCCCCTGGCTCTTTGTTCTCTTTATTCTTTGGTTAATGTCGTTGGGGCGTACTCCATTAGAAAGAGAAAAAAAGATGTAAACAAAAATAGTAAACGATGGAGTTTTGGAAAAAATTTGGATTTCAAATTGGATTTCAAATATCTCAATTTTCCTTTAAAAAAATTCAAAATTTTTTGACTAGTATGGATAGGTGAAATAGAAAAAAAGACGTCAAAAAATTAAAAAAAAATGAATAGTAAACGATGGAGTTTTTGAAAAATATTTGATTTCAAATATCTCTATTTCTTAAAAAAAATAATTCCAGAATTTTCCAAAATTCCTTCATAAAAACTCTAATCCATACAATTAAACACCACAAAAATTTACATAATTTTTTGACAAGTATGGATAGGTGAAAGAAAAAAAAAAAGATGTCAAAAAAAATAAAAAGCACATATAAATGATGGAGTTTTGGAAAAAGATTAGATTTCAAATATCACAATTTTTCTTTAAAAAATCCACAATTTTACAGAATTGTTTGATAAAATCTCTAATCAGTACAATAAAACATTGAAAACGTTTTAGGCTGAGTTCAAGAGGGGGGGTGAATTGAACTGAAAGATTTTTCCCAATTTAAACCTTTGAAAATAATTTTCGCAATCTGAAAAACTTTAATGAATCTTGGTGCTAAAGATATAGAGTGCAGTAAAGAAATAAATTGATTCAAAGCACGAAGGAATCAATTTGTTACACAGACAGATATAAGCACACAACAGATTCTCAATCACACAAAATTGCAATTTCACTGCAGCACTTTAAGCAAGTCAAGTTCACACAGTTTCAATAGCAATATACTCTCAGAGCAGAACCACACAAAAATCAAACTATGAATGAGAACAAAGAGAAACAAAATTACAAAAATACAAATCTAAAACACTTAATTCAGCTCTACTTTTAATTTAAGTCAATATTAACAAATCTGATAAAGTCTCTTAACTCTAGAAAATAATACAGATTTGAAAATTAGTCAAAATGCAGATTCAATTATACAGTTGCACCAAGAACACACAACAATGATACCAATTCTGCAGTATTACAGTAATTCAGCCAAAGTCAATTATCAGTTAATTTCAATGTCAGCACAGGATCAAATACACAAATCTTGCAGTAAAAGTATCAAGAATCACACTGCAGTAATGAACTCTTAAGTATGCAGAAACTCAGATTCCTAACATTACAGAACAACTTTCAGATCAAATTTGTTCAGAATTAAAACTAATATGTGATATTGCAGATTATTAAATTTTCCAGCAATGCAATCAATTTCCAGTTAATGCAGTATGTAATACAATGTTTGAAAAGAAATAGTCTGTTAATCAAGATTTCATGAACAACTACAGTAGAATAATTAGAATCAACACACAATTCAAGTTACAATGCACACATCAATATTTAGCAGAGGACTTAAACCAGTTTTATCAAGATTACAAAAAATTAATTCAATCTTTCAATTTAATTCAATGTGCAGTGCAAGAACAAATCAAGATTATAAGAAAAGAGTTCAAGAAGAAGAGACACAATCAATTTTATACTGGTTCACCACACAGGGCTACGTCCAGTCTTCTCTGCACCACTTGCAAATAAAGTTCCACTAACTCAATTAATTGTTCACATACAATTAATCAACCAATTCCTACTCCTCGTAGAAATCAGAACCCTGCTAAAATGATCTACTGCTCCCCGTAGCCTCCAATCAATTTCAGCAGAAACACCAGGCTAATTCCTATAGCCCAAACCAGTCAATTTCTACTTCCTGTAGAAATCAGAACCCTACTAAATTGATCAACTGCTCCCCGCAGCTCCCAATCAATTTCAGCAGAAAACCCCAGGCTAACTCCTATAGCCCAGACCAGTCAATTTCTACTACCCGTAGAAATCAAGAACCCTGCAAATTGACAAACTGCTCCCTGCAGCTTCCAATCAATTTCAGTAGAAAACACAGGCTTACTTCTAAAGCCTAAACCAGTACAAACGTTCAATGAATTTCACAGAATTACAATGAATACACCTCAAATCTTGATTCAAAAAGGATCAAGAAGGGTTTAGAAAAACTCCCTGATTGGCACAGAAAGAAAGGCCTGTACACAGTCTTGAAGAAACCAAGTAGCACACTTTAGTCATAATTGATTCTTCAAGTAAAAGCCCTCTTTCGAAAATGATTATTATGAAAACAACAAATCTCTCACAGTAGTTCTCACAAATGAATTTCAGAAGATTTTGTTTTTCAAAAATGTATCTCTCTTCTTTCTTTTCTCTATTCTCTCTTTCTTTTTCTTGTTTTTCGCACTTGAAAAACCCACTATATTACAGAAGAAGAGCTCAAACCAGATTTTCAGAAAATAGTTAATTCAGTTAAGCTCAGACACGAATAAATTGATTCGGCTCAATCTGAAATCAGTTTACAATAGTTCAGTACTTTATTTTCCAAAACAGTTTTTAACTGATAGTTTAGTACTTTAATTTCCAAAACTGTTTTTAATTGAAGTTAAAACCTTTTTTATAGTTTGATTTAAATCATTTAAACTATGTGCTAATGAACTTCTCCTTAGATGTGCATAGGTTCTCTTTCACGGCCAATCATACTCACTCACACTAAGACACAGCCTAGAACACATTTCCACTTGCTTGCTTTGGCTTGCTAGTCATGTCTTGCATGGCTTCATCAAATCCTTAAGTATCGTGAGAATACTAACAAACATCATAATAAATTTCAGAATTTTTTGACCAGTATTGAGACGTGAAATAGAAATATGTCAAAAAAATAAAAAAACGAATAGTAAATGGAGTTTTTCAAAAATATTCGATTTCAAATATCTCTATTTCTTAAAAAAAATAATTCCAAAATTTTCCAAAAATCTTTCACAAAATATCTAGTCCATAAAATAAAAAACCACCAAAGTTTCCAATATTTTGACAAATATATAGGCAAAATAGGAAAAAAATGTCAAAAATTCTAAAAATAATAAAAATTGTAAACTATAGACTTTGAAAATGTTTTGGATGTAAAATATCTTTATTTTTCTTAAAAAAAATGAATAATTTTTCAGAATTCATTGATAAAATCTAAAATCTATATAATAAAACACTACAAAATTACCATAAATTTTTAACAAGTTTGGATAGGTAAAATAGAAAAAAAAAAGATGTAAAAAATGCTAAAAAAATAAAAAAGAAATAGTAAACGATGGAATTTTGGTAAAATTTTGGATTTCAAATATCTCAAATTTTATAAAAAAAACCCATAGTTTTGCAGAATTTTTTGGTAAAATCTCGGATCCATATAATACAACACAAAAATTTTAAGATTTTTTTTGTCAACAATAGACACGTAGAATAGAAAAAAATATGTCAAAAATACTAAAAAATCAAAAAGCAAAGTACACAATGGAATTCTGAAAATGTTTTGTATTTCAAATATCTCTATTTTTCTTAATAAAAATTCAAGAATATTGCATAATTCTCTAATAAAATCTATAGTCCATATAATAAATCACCACAAAAATGTTTAGAATTTTTTGACAAGTTTCAATAGGTCAAATAGGAAAAAAAGATGTCAAAAATGCTAAAAAAAAAAAAAAACAGTAAACGATGGAATTTACGAAGAATTTTGGATTTCAAATGTCTATATTTTTTTTAGAAAAATATTCCATGGTTTTCTAAAATTCTTTGATAAAATCTCTAATCCATAAAATAAAAGAACATAAAAATTTCCAAATTTTTTTAACAAGTACTGATAGTTGAAATAGAAAATGAAATGTCGAAAATAAAAAAATAAAAAAAAAACAAATAGTAAACCGCAGAATATTGGAAAAAAAATATTTCACATATCTATATTTTTTTAAAAGAATTTTTAGAAATTTCCAGAATTCGCTGATACAATCTCTAATCCTTCCAATAAAACAATACAAAAATTTCCACAATTTTTTGACAAGTATAGATAGGTGAAAGAGAAAAAAAGATGTCAAAAAAAATAGTAAACGATGAGTTTTGGAAAAAAATTAGATTTCATATTGGAAAAAAATTGGATTTGAAATATCTCTATTTTTCTTTAAAAAAATCCATAATTTTCCAGAGTTGTTTGATAAAATCTTTAATCGGTACAATTTCCAGAGTTGTTTGATAAAATCTTTAAAACATCATAAAAAAATTTAAAGTTTTTTGACTAGTATGGAGAGGTGAAATAGAAAAAAAGATGTTAATAAAATAAAAAAGCGAATAGTAAACGATAGAATTTTTGAAAAATATCTCTATTTCTTAAAAAAAATAATTCCATAATTTTCTAACATTCTTTCATAAAATCTCTATATAAAATAAAACACCACTAAAGTTTCCATAATTTTTTGACAAGTATGGATAGGTGAAAGAAAAAAAAAGATGTCAAAAAAAATAAAAACCAAATAGTAAACGATGGAGTTTTGGAAAAAAAATTGGATTTCAAATATCTCTATTTTTGTTTAAAAAGTCTAGAATTTTACAGAGTTGTTTGATAAAATCTCTAATCAGTACAATAAAACATCACAATAAATTTCAGAATTTTTTGACTAGTGTGGATATGTGAAATAGAAAAAAAGATGTCAAAAAATAAAGAAAGGGAATAGTTTGACAAATATATAGGTAAAATAGAAAAAAAAAATGTCAAAAAATAAATAGTAAATTATAGACTTTTGAAAATGTTTTGTTTTTAAATCAAGAATTTTACAGAATTCATTGATAAAATATATAATCTGTATAATAAAACACTATAAAAATTTCCATAATTTTTTAACAAATTTGGATGGGTGAAATAGAAAAAAAGATGTAAAAAAAATGCTAAAACAATAAAAAAGAAATAGTAAACAATGGAATTTTGGTGAAATTTTTATTTCAAATATCTCAATTTTTTTTTTAAAAAAACCATAGTTTTGCAGAATTCTTTGATAAAATCTTGGACCCATACAATACAACACAAAAATTTTAAGAATTTTTTGACAACTATAGACAGGTAAAATAGAAAAAAATTATCAAAAATATTAAAAAATCAAAAAGCAAATAGTAAACGATAAAATTATGAAAATGTTGTGTTTCAAATATCTCTATTTTTCTTAATAAAAATTCAAGAATTTTCCATAATTTTATGATAAAATCTAAAATCCGTATAATAAAGCACCACAAAAATGTTTAGAATTTTTTGACAAGTTTGGAAAGGTGAAATGGGAAAAAAAGATGTTAAAAATGCTAAAAAAATAAAAAAAAACAAATATTAAACAATGGAATTTATGAATAACTTTTGATTTCAAATGTTTATATTTTTTATAAAAAATGTTCCATGATTTTCTAAAACTTCTTTGATAAAATCTCTAATCCATAAAATAAAAGAACATAAAAATTTCTAGAGTTTATTAATAAAATAGAAAACAAAATGTGAAAAATAATAAAAAAAAACAAAATAGTAAACTGTGGAATTTTGGAGAAAAAATTATTTCAGATATCTATATTTTTTTAAGACAACTTCTAGAAATTTCCAGAATTCATTGATAAAATTTCTAATCCTTCCAATAAAACACTACAAAATTTTTATAATTTTTGGACAAGTATGGATAGGTGAAAGAGAAAAAAAGATGTCAAGAAAATAAAAAAAAAATTATAAACAATGGAGTTTTAGAAAAAAAATTGGATTTCAAATATCTCTATTTTTCTTTAAAAATCCACAATTTTATAGAGTTGTTTGATAAAATCTCTAATCAGTACAATAAAACATCACAATAAATTTCAGAATTTTTTGACTGGTGTGGATACATGAAACAGAAAAAAAGATGTCAAAAAAATAATAATGGAAATAGTAAAGGATGGAGTTTTTCAAAAATATTCGATTTTAAATATCTCTATTTCTTAAAAAAAAGTATTCCAGACTTTTCCAAAATTCTTTCACAAAATCTCTAGTCCATAAAATAAAAAATGACAAAAATTTCCAATTTTTTTGACAAATATATAGGCAAAATAGAATAAAAAATGTCAAAAATACTAAAAAATCAAAAAACAAATAGTAAACTATAGACTTTTGAAAATGTTTTGGCTTTAAAATATCTTTATTTTTCTTAAAAAAATCAAGAATTTTTCATAATTCATTGATAAAATCTATAATCTATATAATAAAACACTACAAAAGTTTCCATAATTTTTTAACAAGTTTGGATAGGTAAAATAGAAAAAGAGATGTAAAGAATGCTAAAGAAATAGTAAACGATGGAATTTTATGTGAAATTTTTTATTTCAAATATCTCAATTTTTTTTGAAAAAAAAAACCATAGTTTTTCAAAATTCTTTGATAAAATCTCGGATCCATAAAATACAACACAAAAATTTTAAGAATTTTTTTGACAACTATAGATAGGTAAAATAGAAAAACAGATGTCAAAAATACTAAAAAATCAAAAAATAAATATTAAACAATGGAATTATGAAAATATTTTGTATTTCAAATATCTCTATTTTTTTTAATAAAAATTCAAGAATTTTCCAGAATTCTCTGATAAAATTTATAATCCGTATAATAAAGCACCACAAAAAATGTTTAGAATTTTTTGACAAGTTTGGACAGGTGAAATAGGAAAAAAAGATGCCAAAAATTCTAAAAAAAAACAATATTAAAAGATTTTCTATTTCATCTATCTGTACTTGTCAAAAAATTCTAAAAAATTTTATAGTGTTTTATTTTATAGATTAGAGACTTTATCAAAGAATTTTGGAAAATCATGAAATATTTTTCTAAAAAAATATAAATATTTTAAATCTAAAATTCTTACTAAATTTCCTCGTTTAGTATTTAGTTTTTAATTTTTTAGCATTTTTGACATCTTTTTTTTTATTTCACCTATCCAAACTTGTCAAGAAATTATAGAAATTTCTGTGGTGTTTTATTATACGAATTATAGATTTTATCAAAGAATTCTAGAAAATTCTTGAATTTTTATTAAGAAAAATAGAGATATTTGAAATCCAAATTATTTTCAAAATTTCATCGTTTTCTATTTGCTTTTTTACTTTTTAGTGTTTTTTACATCTTTTTTCTATTTTACCTATCTATATTTGTCAAAAAAAATTTGGAAATTTTTGTGGTGTTTTATTGTATGGATTAGAGATTTTATAAGGAATTATGGAAAATTCTAGATTTTTTTTTAAATAGAGATATTTGAAATCGAATATTTTTGTGGTGTTTTATTATACTAAGTAGAGATTTTATCAAACAGCTCTAGAAAATTATGAATTTTTTAAGAAAAACAAAGATATTTAAATCCAAATTCTTTCCAAAACTCCATCGTTTACTACTTTTTTTAATTTTTTTACATCTTTTTTTCTATTTCACCTATCCATACATGTTAAAAAGTTATGAAAATTTTTGTGGTGTTTTATTGTATGGATTAAAAATTTTATGAAAGAATTTTGAAAAGTTTTGGATTTTTTTTTTAAAATAGAGATATTTGATATCGAAGATTTATGTGGTATTTTATTGTACTGAGTTGAAATTTTATCAAACAACACTGGAAAGTTATGGATTCTTTTAAGAAAAATAGAGATATTTGAAATCCATTTTTTTATTCCAAAACTCCATCATTTATTATTTTTATTTATTTTTTTAATTCTTTGAAATTTTTTTTTTCTATTTCACCTATCCATACTTGTTAAAAAGTGATGGAAATTTTTATATTGTTTTATTGGATGGATTAGACATTTTATCAACAAATTCTGAAAAATTATAGATGTTTTTTAAAAATACAAATATTTGAAATCCAAATTTTTTTCCAAATTCTATAGTTTTGCTATTTGTTTTTTTTGTATTTTCGACATCTTTTATCCGTTTTACCTTGTCGCAACCGAGATCACGATGGGGACGGCGTTTCGAAAAGAGTTTATAATAATAATTTTGAAAATTTTAGAAAAGGGAGTCGCCACCATAGTTTTTATGGAAAACTATGGAAAAACCAGAAAAAACAAGGATAAGGCTAGTCTGCGAAAACCGTATCCAGGTCCGGGTGTCAATTATGTGTGGGGAAGGTATTAGCACCCCCCACAACGCCCATCCTAAGACGGTACCTTTAATTAAACAAGTAAAATGAGTGCTATTTTCAAAATGTTTATTTTCCAAAAAGAAACAAAATGTAGATGAAATAAAAAAAATATTTTTTTTTTATTTTTAGGGCCCGACAAGGGTTTGACCTTGCTCCTACATATTTCCATCAGGGATGGAAAATCAGGGTTACGTAGTTCTTTGTTGAAAATGTTTGTTGTGGTGTTGGATATATTTTTTTCTTTTTGAAAATTTTATATTTTTATTGTTTTTAGAAAATTTTGTATTAGATATCGCTTGATACGTACAGTCCTTTGATTATCTAAATGAAACGTTTTTTGAATTAAAACCCGCATGACGCGTATAACCATTTGGATTTTAATCAAAATTATTTAAAAGTAAGCCCAAAAGAAAAAGAGAAGAAAAAAATTAATCCCTTGTATTTTTCTTTATTCTATATTTTTCTTAAATTCCTACAAATTTTAGATTAAAAAAATTAAAGAAATGAGATAAAAATAATTTTTATAACGATATTATATTTTAAAAAAAAACAAACTAATTAATAGAAATATTAGGTGTCTAATATAATAAAGCTAGTGGGTCCCATAGTGTTATGAGAAAAATGCATCAAAACCCAAGTTCCTTTTCCTTTTTTATTAGGTGGCAAGAAACCTATCTTGGCCATTACAGCCACACAATGCTTCGATTGGGAGCAAAATCCACATCTAATACCTTTATGTTCCAATTTTCTTACACTGCCAAATGATTAAGCCAAATCTATCAACCCCTATTTATCTTTAATTAATCTCATTCCTAATTGGGCTAAGCCCAAAGGAAAATGATACTTTGACACCGCATTTTCTCTTACTTTCGTTTGACACTCCGACGTGGCATGTGCTGTCCCGCATAATAATGAAAGAGAAAATGCAGTTGTTTTAGAACACATGTGTCTTAGGGGTAGAATGTCTAAGTGGTTAGCTTAGTTCAAATAAGTGGTTCGCTGTGTGTAATTTTGGAACACACACATGTGTCTTAGGGGTGGTAGGTCTAAGTGGTTAGCTCAGTTCACCTAAGTGGTTCATTGTGCGTAGTTTTGAAACATACACATGTGTCTCAGGAGTGGAAGGTCTAAGTGGTTAGCTCAGTTCAAATAAGTGGTTCGCTATATGTAGTTTTGGAACACACACGTGTCTGAGGGGTGAAAACATTAAGTGGTTAGCTCAGTTCAAATAAGTGGTTCGCTGTGTGTAATTTTGGAACACACACATGTGTTTCAGTGGTGGAATGTCTAAGTGGTTAGCTCAGTTCAAATAAGTGGTTCCTTGTGTGTAGTTTTGCAACACACACGTGTCTGAGGGGTTAAAACACTAAGTGGTTAGCTCAGTTCAAATAAGTGGTTCGCTGTGTGTACTTTTGGAACACACACATGTCTGAGGGGTGAAAACACTAAGTGGTTAGCTCAGTTCAAATAAGTGGTTCGCTGTGTGTAATTTTGGAACACACACATGTGTCTCAGGGGTGGAATGTCTAAGTGGTTAGCCCAGTTCAAATAAGTGGTTCGCTATGTGTAATTTTGGAACACATACATGTGTCTCAGGGTTGGAATGTCTAAGTGGTTAGCTCAGTTCAAATAAGTGATTCGCTGTGTGTAATTTTGGAACACACACATGTGTCTCAAGGGTGGTAGGTCTAAGTGGTTAGCTCAGTTCACCTAAGTGGTTCGCTGTGTGTAGTTTTGGAACACACACACATGTGTCTCAGGAGTGGAAGGTCTAAGTGGTTAGCTCAATTCAAATAAGTGGTTCACACAATATAACACTACAAAAATTTCTACAATTTTTTGACAAATATTTAGGTAAAATAGAAAATAAAATGTCAAAAATACTATAAAATCAAAAAATAAATAGTAAACGATAGAATTTTGCGGATGTTTTGGATTTCAAATATCTCTATTTTTCTTAAAATAATTCAACAATTTTTCATAATTCTTTTATAAAATCTATAATCAGTATAATAAAACACTACAAAAATTTTCATAATTTTTTGACAAGTTTGGATAGGTAAAATAGAAAAAAAAGATGTCAAAAATGCTAAAAAAATAAAAAACAAATAGTAAACAATAGAATTTTGGAAAAATTTTGGATTTCAAATATCTCTATTTTTTGAAAAAGAAATCATAATTTTCCAGAATTTTTTGATAAAATCTCAAATCTATACAATAACACAACACAAAAATTTTAATAACTTTTTTTGACAACTAAAGATATGTACAATGGATAAAAGATTGAATTTGGAAATATCAAACCTATGGAATTTGAAAAAAAAATTGAATTTCAAATATTTGTATTTTTAAAAAAACATCTAGAATATCTCAGAATTTATTGATAAAATGTCCAATCCATCCAATAAAACACTATAAAAATTTTCATATCTTTTTAACAAGTATGGATAGGTGAAAAAAGATGTCAAAAAATTCAAAAAATAAAAAAAACAATAGTAATCGATGGAATTTTAGAAAAAAATTGGATTTCAAATATCTATTTTTCTTAAAAGAATACATAATTTTCCATAGTTGTTTTTTTGAATTTTTTGACACGTACATATAGATGAAATAGAAAAGAAAATATGAAAAATACTAAAAAAACAAATAGTAAATCATGGAATTTTGGAAAAAAAATTATTTCACATATCTATATCTTTTTAAAAGAACTTCAACAATTTTCCAGAATTTGTTGATAAAATCTCTAATCCATCCAATAAAACACTTCAAAAATTTCAATAATTTTTTGACAAGTATGGATAAGTGAAAGAGACAAAAAGATGTCAAATATATTGGTAAAAATAAAAAAATGTCAAAAATACTAAACAATCAAAAAACAAATAATAAATGATAGAATTTTGAAAATGTTTTGGATTTCACATATCTCTATTTTTTTTAAGAAAATCAAGAATTTTCCAGAATCATTTGACAAAATCTATAATTCATATAATAAAACTCTACTAAAATTTCCATAATTTTTTGTCAACTTTGGATAGGTGAAATAGAAAAAAAAAGATATGAAATATGCTAGAAAAATAAAAAAAACAAATGGTAAACATTGGAATTTTGCAGAAATTTTGGACTTCAAATATCTTTATTTTTTTGAAAAAAATCATAATTTTTCAGAATTCTTTGATAAAATCTCGAATCCATACAAGAAAACAACACAAAAATTTTAAGAACTTTTTGACAACTATAGATAGGTAAAATGGATAAAAGATGTCAAAAATACTAAAAAAAATAAATAGCAAAACTATGGAATTTGGAAAAGATTTTGGATTTCAAATATTTGTATTTTCAAAAACATATAGAATTTTTCAGAATTTGTTAATAAAATGTCTAATCCATCCATTAAAACACCATCAAAATTTTCATAACTTTTTAACAAGTATGAATAGGTCAAATACAGAAAAAGATGTCAAAAAATTCAAAAAAATAGTAAATGATGGAGTTTTGGAAAAAAAATGGATTTCAAATATATCTATTTTTCTTAAAAGAATCCATAATTTTCCAGTGTTGTTTGATAAAATTTCAACTTAGTACAATAAAACACCACATAAATCTTCTATTTCAAATATCTCTATTTAAAAAAAATCCAGAATTTTCCAGAATTCTTTCATAAAATCTTTAATCCATACAATAAAATACCACAGAAATTTGCATAACTTTTTAACATGTATGGATAGGTGAAACGGAAAAATAGATGTCAAAAATTGAAAAAAAATTAAAAAACAATAGAAACGATGGAGTTTTGGAAAAAATTTAGATTTCAAATATCTCTGTTTTTCTTAAAAAATTCATAATTTTCTAGAGTTGTTTGATAAAATCTCTACTCAGTATAATAAAACACCACAAAAACATTCGATATCAGATATCTCTATTTAAAAAAAATTCTAGAATTTTCGAAAATTCTTTCATAAAATCTCTAATCCATACAATAAAACACCACAAAAATTTCCAAATTTTTTTGACAAATATAGATAGGTAAAATAGAAACAAGATGTCAAAAATACTAAAAGTCAAAAAGCAAATAGAAAACAATGGAATTTTGAAAATAATTTGGATTTCAAATATCTTTATTTTTCTTAATAAAAATTCAAGAATTTTCCATAATTCTTTCATAAAATCTATAATTCGTATAATAAAACACCACAAAAATTTCAATCATTTTTTGACAAGTTTGGATAGTTGAAATAAAAAAAATGTCAAAAATACTAAAAAAATAAAAACTAAATAGTAAATGATGGAATTTATTAAGAATTTTGGATTTAAAATATCTATACTTTTTTCAGAAAAATATTCCATGATTTTCCAAAATTCTTTGATAAAATCTTTAATCCATAAAATAAAACACCATAAAAATTTCCATAATTTTTTGACAAGTATAGATAGATGAAATAGAAACGAAAATGTCAAAAATACTAAAAAAATAAAAAAAAACAAATAGTAAACCGTGGAATTGTAGAAAAAAAATTATTTCACATATCATTTTTTAAAAGAACTTTTAGAATTTTCCATAATTCGTTGATAAAATCTCTAATCTATCCAATAAAACACTACAAAATTTCCATAATTTTTTGACAAGTATGAATAGGTGAAAGAGAAAAACAGAAGCCAAAAAAATAAAAGCGAAATAGTAAACGATGGATTTTTGAAAAAAAATATGATTTGAAATATCTCTATTTAAAAAAAATCCACAAATTTTCATACTTGATTGATAAAATCTCTAATCGGTACAATAAAAAACTTAAAAATTTTCAGAATTTTTTGACTAGTATGGATAGTTGAAATAGAAAAAAACATGTCAAAAAAATAAAAAAAGGGAATAGTAAACGATGGAGTTTTTCAAAAATATTGGATTTCAAATATCTCTATTTCTTAAAAAAAAGAATTTTGGAATTTTTCGAAACTCTTTCATAAAATCTCTAATCAATACAATAAAAATCTAGAAAATTTTCAGAATTTTTTGACTAGTATAGATAGGTGAAATAGAAAAAACATGTCAAAAAAATAAAAAAAGGAATAGTAAACGATGGAGATTTTCAAAAATATTCGATTTCAAATATTTCTATTTCTTAAAAAAAAAGAATTTTGGAATTTTCCAAAACTCTTTCATAAAATCTCTAGTCCATAAAATAAAACACCACAAAAAGTTCCAAAGTTTTTTGACAAATATATAGGTAAAATAGAAAAAAATGTCAAAAATACTAAAAAATCCAAAAACAAATAGTAAACGATAGAATTTTGAAAATGTTTTGGATTTAAAATATCTAAAATCAAGAATTTTCCAGAATTCATTGTTAAAATCTATAATCCGTATAATAAAACACTAAAAAAATTTACATAATTTTTTGACAAGTTTAGATAGGTGAAATAAAAAAAAAGATGTCAAAAAAATGCTAAAAAATATAAAAGAAATAGTAAACAATGGAATTTTAGTGAAATTTTGGATTTCAAATATCTCAATTTTTTGAAAAAAAAAACCATAGTTTTCCAGAATTCATTGATAAAATCTCGAATCCATAGAATAAAACGAGACAAAAATTTTAAGATTTTTTTTAAAACGATGAAATTCTGAAAGTCTTTCGAATTTCGAATATCTCTATTGTTCTTAATAAAAAATTCACGAATTTTCCAGAATTCTTTGATAAAATCTATAAATCTTAAAATAAAACACCACAAAAATGTCTAGAATTTTTTGACAAGTTTGGATAGGTAAAATAGAAAAAAATTTAAAAAATGCTAAAAAAATAAAAAAACAAATAGTAAACGATGAAATTTATGAAGAATTTTGGATTTCAAATATCTATATTTTTTTAGAAAAATGTTCCATGATTTTCTAAAATTCTTTGAGTAAAATTTCAAATCCATAAAATAAAACACCATGAAAATTTCCAGAATTTTTTGACAAGTACAGATAGATGAAAAAGAAAAGAAAATGTCAAAAATAATAAACAAATACTAACCCGTGGAATTTTGGAAAAAAAATTATTTCACATATCTATATTTTTTTAAAGGAACTTCCAGAATTATACAGAATTCGTTGTTAAAATCTCTAATCACTCCAATAAAAAACTACAAAAAATTCCATAATTTTTTGACAAGTATGAATAGGTGAAAGAGAAAAAAAGATGTGAAAAAAATAAAAAAGCAAATAGTAAACGATTGAGTTTGGAAAAAAATTGGATTTCAAATATCTCTATTTTTCTTTAAAAAAAGCCACAATGTTTCATAGTTGTTTGATAACATCTTTAATCAATACAATAAAACAAAAAAAATATTCATAATTTTTTAACTAGTATGGATAGGTCAAATAGAAAAGAAGATATCAAAAAAATAAAAAACGGAATATTAAACGGTGTAGTTTTTTAAAAATATAATATTATATTTCAAATATCTCTATTTCTTTATAAAAACCAAAAAAAGACTTCCAAAATTCTTTCTTAAAATCTATAATCCAAACAATATGATAATATTGTCATTATTATTATTCTTATTATGATTATATTTATGATTATGATTAATAATATTATTAATAATATTATTATTATTATTATCATTAATAATATTTTTATTATTCTTATTATTATGATTTTTATTAAAAACAATAATAATAATAATATTAACAATAATATAAATAATACCAATAATAATATTAATAATATTGATAAAAATAATATTAATAAGATTCATAATAACAATAATAAATTAATAAAATTTAAAATACTAATATTATTAATAATATTAATACGGGTAATAAAAATAACATTAATAATAATAATATTAGAATTAAGAATATTAATGTTAACATTAATAATAATAAGATTATTGATAATATTATTATTAACTTTTATTATTATAATAATAATAATAATAATAATAATAATAATATCACAAATATTTTTAATATAACTGAAAATAATATAAAAAATATTAATAATATTAAAACTATTTTTCATATAAATATAAATCATGTTGATAATAATATAGTAATATTAAAAATATTATTAATGTAAATATAAATAATATGAAAGAAGTATTAATAATATTCCATATATTAAAAAACATATAATAATAATGTTAATATAAATAATAATAATAATAATGTTATCAATAACATTAATAATATTTTTTTTATAAATATTAATAATATTAAAAACTTTAAAAATATTAAAAACAAAAGTATAATACTGATAATAATAATAATTATAATTTTAATAATATTATAACTAACAATATTACAAATAATAATAAAAACAATAATATTAGCAATAATATTAATAATATTAATAATAATAATGATAATATTATCAATAATACTAATGATAATAATAATAATACAAATTTAATAATAATAATAGTAATAAAAGTGTTAAAAACCCAATAATATTTGTTATAATATTAATAATATCAATAAAAATATTAATATTGTTAATAATATTCACCTTTATTAATGTTATTATTAATAAATCAATATGAACATCATTAATAAGATATAATAGTAGTTTTATCCATAAATATAAGTTCCTAAGTATTACCCACGGACATAGGTCCGTAGATATTACCCACGGACATAGGTCCGTAGATATTACCTACGGAAATAGTTCGTGGGTAATACGTATAGACCAATATCCGTGGGTAATACCTATGGATCTGTGTTCGTGGGTAATATCTACGAATCTATGTTCGTGGGTAATATCTACGAATTTATGTCCGTGGATAATACCTACGGACTTAAATCCGTGGGTAATATCTACAAATATAGATCCGTAAGTAATAATCCGTGGATAATGCTGAATTTACCTACGGATACAGATCCGTGGGTAAATTGAGTTTTTCTTGTAGTGAAAAGAGAAAAAAAGATGTCAAAAAAATAAAAACCAAATAGTAAATGATGGAGTTTTGGAAAAAAAAAATAGATTTCAAATATCTCTATTTTTCTTTAAAAAATCCACAATTTTCCTAGCTTATTTGATAAAATCTATAATCGGTACGATAAAACAACAGAATAAATTTTAGAATTATTTGACTACTATAGATATGTGAAATAGAAAAAAAGATGTCAAAAAAGTAAAAAAGGGAATAGTAAACGACGAAGTTTTTCAAAAATATTCGATTTCAAATATCTCTATTTATTAAAAAAAGAAAAAAGAATTCCAGAATTTCCCAAAATTCTTTCACAAAATCTCTAGTCCATAAAATAAAAAACCACAAAAATTTCCAATTTTTTTTGACAAATATATAGGTAAAATAGAAAAATAATGTAAAAAATACTAAAAAATCAAAAAACAAATAGCAAACTGTAGACTTTTGTAAATGATTTGGATTTAAAATATCTTTATTTTTCTTTAAAAAATCAAGAATTGTTCAGAATTCATTGATAAAATTTATAATCCGTATAATGAAATGCTACAAAAATTTCCATAATTTTTTAACAAGTTTGGATAGGTGAAATAGAAAAAAAAATGTCAAAAATGATAAAAAAATAAAAAAGAAATAGTAAACAATTGAATTTTGGTGAAATTTTGGATTTCTAATAACTCAAATTTTTGTAGAATTCTTTGATAAAATCTCTGCTCTATACAATAAAAGAACACAAAAATTTTAAGAATTTTTTGACAACTATAGATAGGTAAAACAGATAAAAGATGTCTAAAATACTAAAAACAATAACAAAAAAGCAAATAGCAAAATTATGGAATTTGGAAAAAAATTTGGATTTCACATATTTGTACTTTGAAAAAAGATCTAGAATTTTTCAAAATTTATTGATAAAATGTCTAATCCATCCAATAAAACACCATAAAAATTCCATAACTTTTTAACAAGTATGGATAGGTGAAATAAAAAAAAAGATGTCAAAAAACTCAAATATGTATAAAAACAATAATAAAGGATGGAGTTTTAGAAAAAAGTTGGATTTCAAATATCTCTATTTTTCTTAAAATAATCCATAATTTTCCAAAGTTGTTTGATAAAATCGCTACTCAGTACAATCAAACAACACAAAAATATTCGATTTGAAATATCTCTATTAAAAAAAATCCAGAATTTTTTAGAATTCTTTCATAAAATCTCTAATCCATGTAATAAAAGACCACAAAAATTTCCAATTTTTTTTTGACAAATATAGATAGGTAAAATATAAAAAAAATAAAAATGAAATAAAACAACACAAATATTTTAAGAATTGTTCGACAACTATAGATTGGTAAAACGGATAAAAGATGTCAAAAATACTAAAAAAATTAAAATAAAAACAAATAGCGAAACTATAGAATTTTTGAATAAAATTTTGTATTTAAAATATTTGTGTTTTAAAATAAACATCTAGAATTTTTCAGAATTTCTTGATAAAATGTCTAATCCATCCAATAAAACACCATAAAATTTTTCATAACTTTTTAGCAAGTATCGATAGGTGAAATAGAAAAAAAGATGTCAAAAACTTAAAAAAAAACAATGGTAACGATGGAGTTTTGGAAAAAAATTGGATTTCAAATATCTCTATTTTTTTAAAAGAATCCATAATTTTTCAAAGTTGTTTGATAAAATCTCTACTCAGCACAATAAGACACCATAAAAGTATTCGATTTCAAATATCTATATTTGGAAAAAAAAACTAGAATTTTCCAAAATTCTTTCATCAAATCGCTAATCCATACAATAAAACACCCCAAAAATTTCCAAATTTTTTTAACAAATATAGATAGGTAAAATAGAAAAAAAAAATCTCAAAAATACTAAAAAACCAAAAAAGCAAATAGTAAACAATGTAATTTTGAAAATGTTTTGGATTTCAAATATCTTTATTTTTCATAATAAAAATTCATGAATTTTACAAAATTCTCTGATAAAACCTATAATTCGTATAATAAAGCACCACTAAAATTTCTAGAAATTTTTGACATGTTTGGATAGGCGAAATAGTAAACGATGGAATTTATCAAGAATTTTGGATTTCAAATATCTATAGTTTTATAGAAACATATTCCACGATTTTCCAAAACTCTTTGATAAAATAGAAATACAAAAGAAAATGTGAAAAATACTAAAAAAATAAACAACAAATAGTAAACCATGAAATTTTAGAAAAAATATTATTTAACATATCTATATATTTTTAAAAGAACTTCCAGAAATTTTCAAAATTCGTTGATAAAATCTCTAATCCATCCAATAAAACATTTCAAAAATTTCCATAACTTTTTGACAAGTATGGATAGGTGAAAGAGAAAAAAAATGTCAAACAAATAAAAACCAAATAGTAAACGATGGAGTTTTGGAAAAAAACTGGATTATTAATATATCTATTTTTCTTTAAAAAAATCCACAATTTTTCAGATTTGCTTGATAAAATCTCTAATCGGTACGATAAAACATCACAAAAAAATTCAGAATTTTTTGACTAGTATGGATAGGTGAAATAGAAAAAGTCAAGAATTTTTCATAATTCTTTGATAAAATCTATAATCCATATAATAAAACACTACAAAAATTTCCATATATTTTTGACAAGTTTGGATAGATGAAATAGAAAAAAAAATGTCAAAATTGCTAAAAAAATAAAAAACAAATAGTAAGTAATGGAATTTTGGAGAAATTTTGGATTTCAAATATCTCTATTTAATTGAATAAAAACCATAATTTTCCAGAACTCTAATAATTTTTTGACAACTATAGATAGGTAAAATGGATAAAGGATGTCGGAAATAATAAAAAGGAAAGTTGCAAAACTATGGAATTTGGAAAAAATTTTGGATTGCAAATATTTTTATTTTTGAAAAACATCTACAATTTTTCTGAATTTGTTGATAAAATATCTAATCCATCCAATATAACACCATAAAAAATTCTATAACTTTTTTACAAGTATGGATAGGTGAAATAGAAAAAAAGATGTCAAAAAATTCAAAAAAATACAAAAAACAATAGTAAACGATTGAGTTTTGAAAAAAAAACTTAAATTTCAAATATCTCTATTTTTCTTAAAAGAATACATAATTTTCCAGAATTATTTGATAAAATCTCGAATCCATACAATAAAATAATATAAAAATTTTAAGAATTTTTTCACAACTATAGATAGGTAAAACGGATAAAACATATCGAAAATACTAAAAAAATAAAAAAAAATAGAAAAACTATGGAATTTGGAACAAATATTTGTTGATTAAATGAACAATCCATCCAATAAAACAGCAAAAAAAATTCAATAACTTTTTAACAAGTATTGATAAGTGGAACAAAAAAAAGATGTCAAAAAATTCAAAAAAACAATAGTAAGCGGTGGAATTTTGGAAAAAAAAAATTGGATTTCAAATATCTCTATTTTTCTTAAAAGAATCCATAATTTTCCACAATGTTTTGATAAAATCTCTACTCAACACAATAAAACACCACATAAATCTTCAATTTCAAATATCTCTATTTTAAAAAAAATAAATTCTACAATTTTTCAGAATTCTTTCATAAAATCTCTAATCCATACAATAAAATACCACAAAAATCTCCATAATTTTTTTACAAGTATGGATAGTGAAAGAGAAAAAAATATGTCAAAAACCTAAAAACCAAATATTAAACGATGGAGTTTTGAAACAAAATGGATTTCAAATATCTTTATTTTTCTTTAAAAAAATTCACAATTTTCCAGAGTTGTTTGATAAACTCTCTAATCGATACAATAAAACATTACAAAAAATTTCAGAATTTTTTGACTAGTATGGATATGTGAAATAGAAAAAAAGATGTCAAAAAAATAAAAAAGAGAATAGTAAACGATAGAGTTTTCGAAAAATATTCGATTTCAAAATATCTTTATTTCTTAAAAAAATAATTCTAGAATTTTCTAAAATTCTTTCTTAAAATCTCTAATCCATACAATAAAACATCACAAAAATTTCCAATTTTTTTGACAAATATACAGGTAAAATAGAAAAAATGTCAAAAATATTAAAAAATCAGAAAAGAAATAGTAAACAATGAAATTTTGAAAATGTTTTGGATTTCAAATATCTTTATTTTTCTTAAAAAAAATTCAAGAACTTTCCAAAATTGTTTGATAAAATCTATAATTCATATAATAAAACACTACAAAAGATTTCATAATTTTTGGACAAGTTTGGATAGGTGTAAAAAATGCTAAAACAATAAAAAAAACAAATAGTAAACGATGAAATTTTAGATTTCAAATATCTGTATTTTTTTGAAAAAAAAAATACCATAATTTCCAGAATTATTTGATAAAATCTTAAATCCATAAAATAAAACAACACAAAAATTTTAAGAATTTTTTAACAACTATAGATAAGTATGTCAACACTTAATTTTGTCCGGATTTATTTAATAATTTTTCAAAATATTAATAATACAAAATTTCCTTTTTTAATTAGAATTTTGGATTTTCTTCTTATTTTATCTCATTTTCAAAAAAATAAAAAAAATTCAACGATATGGTTTAATTTTCTTTTTACCTCTTTCTCATTTTGGGAAAAATGAAATAATGAAAAGCAAAAACTTTTTTACTCTTATCATTTTGTTAATAAAACAATCAATCAAACAAAATATATTCCTTTTTCACATATATAATTTTATTTTGAAAAGTGTTAAAGAAACTCCGGTGGTTAGAAATGAGGAAGCGACATCCTCATGCCTTCTGACCTCACACCCTAGGGGGCTACAGGCCCAAAATCATGTTGTTCAAAGAAGCAAGATCACTCACGCCGGATTCCCTCCATATGGTTTGCCTCAGGGCTATACTCCTCCTATTGGAGAATACCCCGAGCAGGAGCATGTGACAATCACTGTACCTGTTAACATTTCAGATCCCAACGCAACATGTCTTAAGTACCGTCAAGATGACTGCTTCTACTGGACCCTAAATGACTGCTCTGCCAAGAGTTCTGCAAGTACTAGCGGACGAAGGGTCCCAAGCAAAGGTTACAACTCAGACTGTGGCTCAGGGGGCATCTCTTGAGGCTAATGAAGCGAAAAACAAATTACAAATCCTCGAAGAAAGGCTTAGGGCCATAGAAGGCGAAGGAAACCATGGATTTGGGGACTCAACAGATTTGTGCTTAGTGCCAGATGTGATAATCCCTCTTAAGTTCAAAGTGCCAGAGTTCGAGAAGTATAAGGGCACTTCTTGTCCCAAAAGCCACCTAACAATGTACTGTAGGAAGATGGAAGCCTATGCGCACAATGAAAAACTACTAGTCCATTTCTTTCAGGATAGTTTAGCTGCAACGACTTTGAATTGGTACATGCATCTTGAGCTAACACGCATTCGCTCATGGAGATACTTGGTGAATGCATTCCTAAAGCAGTATAAATACAATGTTAACATGGCTCCCGATAGGTTCAATTGCAGAATATGTCAAAGAAAGGTTCTGAGACATTCAAAGAATACGCTCAAAGATGGAGGGAATTGGCCACTCAAGTAAACCCACCATTACACGACAGAGAGATGATGGCTATGTTCACAAAAACCTTGCAATCTCCTTTCTATGAACACATGTTGGGTAGTGTTTCCTCCAGCTTTGCTGACATTATCGTCATTGGAGACATAATTGAATTCGGGTTGAAAAGCGAAAAAATTGCCCATGGCCCGCTCGCGGCCACCAACACTAAGAAGCCCGACTTCGATTATGAAAATAAAGAAAGAGAAGTTCAGACAACAACAACCTTGAGAAGTCGTGTGTCGCCTCATTATAAGCAAAAATATCCGTTATTGACAGAACAACCCTCATACGTTGCTAACACCATGCCGGCCTATTAGACTCATCAACAAGGTTTCCATCAGCCACAACTTATGCAAAATAATTCCAATCAGGGTCAAAGTCAGGGTCAGAGCATGACTCCACCGAGAAATCCTAATCAAGAAAAGGATTTTGTTTATTTCACGCCCATTCCTATGACATATACAAAACTCTTGCCAAATCTCATTAGCAATGGTTTAGTTGTGGTTTGTCCTGTGAAACCCTTACAGCTATCGTACCCTAAAGGCTATGATGCAAATGTTAAGTGCGATTATCATGGTGGGGCTGCTGGTCATTCCACTGAAAGGTGTTTGTCTTTTAAACGCAAGGTACAATCCTTTCGACCTCAACCTTTTCAGCACGTGGTTGTTCGTGATCCTCTCGGCTCGGTCCAAGATCTCAGCCTCACCTTTACCTTTCAGCATGTGATGATTCGTGACCCTCTCGGCTGAGTCCAAGGTCACAACCTCACTTTTCCCTTTCCAGTCTCTCAACGATGACCTCTCTTTTGGGACATGATCTAGATGCTTCAATTTTTCTTTCTATTTCTCTTCTTGTTCAAACCGAACGAAATTAGTGTTTCTGTCTTTACTTAACTTTTACCTTGATAATATGAAAATTTAATTTTCAAATTATCCAGTAAAATTAAAGTAAAGAGGGGCAGCTGTCAACACCTAATTTTGTCCAGATTTATTTAATAATTTTTTAAAATATTAATAATAAAAAATTCCTCTTTTAATTAGAATTTTGGATTTTGTTATTATTTTATTTCATTTTCAGAAAAATAAAAAAAATTCAATGATATGGTTTAATTTTCTTTTTACCTCTTTCTCATTCTGGGAAAAATAAAATAGTGAAAAGCAAAAACTTTTTTACTCTTATCATTTTCTTAATAAAACAATCAATCAAACAAAATATATCCATCTTCTCAATCTTCTTATACCACCTTCAGATTTATGTGATAAGAAGAGTAGAATAATATTCATATTGCTAAATATACCTCATGTTATTACTAAATGCACCATCTCACATAAAAAATTTAAAAAAAAATAGAAAACATGCTTGTAAGCACTTAGATGATTTGTTTTTTTTTATTAAATAAAAGTCGTGCACGCTTTAGTTCCGAGCAAATAGTAATCACAAATTGTGTTTTCCAAGCATGATTTCAACAAAGACAAAAAACAAAAAAGATCCTGATACAAAAGTTGTGATTCGAAGTACAATTTTTTAACAACAAACTTGTCTCATTAGGTACGACTTACCCGTTTACATAATTAAATTGTTTTTATCCATTTATGTAATAAAAATGCATAACTGCACCAAATTTGTAAAAAAAACTTCATAGAACAAGTTTTTATCTTGTATGTTAAATTATTGTATGTAAAAGACTTAGATATTATATTGAAAATCTTTCTTCTAGTGTTATCTATTTGTTCAAATTTTGTTATGTTCTAGTAAAATGATATTTGTGTAATGTTAGACTACATCAATATCTAGTTGGAAAACTTTTAACTTAAATAGATCTCGTTCATGTAAATGTATTGTATATTATGAAAAATTATTTTGTGTATTATGCCTACTTAAAGTTTCATTTCATTTAATATTAAGTATTATGTTTGTTTTTAACCACTCTCTTCAATAAATAAATAAATAAATAAATATACATTTTAATCTCATACTTTTAAAAAAAACATGTTGTGATTTTATTTTCAAAATTTTGTTAACATAAATTTTAAAATGCATGTTTTTTTAAAAGCGGACACGGCGGATGGATCTACGGCGGTGGACGAGGCGGCGCTGAAGGGTTTCCATGCGAGGAAATCGTCGGCTCGGCAGCATTGACGGAGGCTCGCGGCAGAGGTTCGAGGTAATGCATGAACGGTGGCAGAAGTGGTGGATTTTGTTTTGGCATGGAGGCTTGGATGGCTCATGGTGGTGGAGAGGGCATGGCTCTCCCCCTGGCGGTGACAGCGGTGCGAACAGAGCCGTGGAGGTGCTAGGTGCGTAGGTGATGGTTTTAAATTAATTGTGAAGGAGAAGAAGATGGCGTGGTGCATGTGATTCGGTGGTTAGTTTGGCTTTAGTTGGGACGTTGGGGAGGTACATGGTGGAAGTATGGTGGCTCCAAGGCGGAGGAAATTCGAAGTTTTCGAAACCGAAATGAGATGCGGAGAGAGGTTGGACGGAGACAAAATTTGTTGAACCGTTCTCTTGTTCTTAATTTCCATTTTTACTTGTAAGTTAACACCTGTTCATGTTCTTGTTTGGATTGGTTCAACAATGGATTTTTTCTAGGAAGAGGTAATGTTGCAAGGGGAAGCATTTCCAGGGATAGAGAGCATCTTGTTAGGGAAATGCTAGTTGTAGAAGGGAGTGTTGCAGGAGGAAAACGACAATTTTTGCTAGGAAGAGGTAATGCAATTTTTGCTAGGAAGAAGTCATGTAATTTTTGCTAGGAAGAGATAATGCTGCAGGGGGAAGCATTGCAACTACAAAGGGCAGCATTGCAGAGGGAAGCATTGCAGAGAATGGAGGGCAACATTGCAGAGGGAAGCATTGCAGAGAATGGAGGGCAACATTGCAGAGGGCAGTAACGTACAGAGAGGATATTGAGATTTAAAGGTATGCTTATAGTAAATATAGTAAATGAGGGTGTGACAAATAGAAAAAATAATCCTGGTGAATGAATAGGAGACATGCCCCAAGAGAAAGTGGGGAAGGGGGGTTACACCTCCGCACCCTCAAACTATATACACATATAAAAGATAAATGGAAAAAAAATTTCTATTCTTTTTAAATTATTTTTTTACTTTGAGGAGAAAAGAAAAGATAACTAATTTTTTTCAATTTTATTTTTATCTTAGTTTTTTCAAAAATTAATTAAAAACTTTTTTTTTCTTTTTTGAAATTATTACCTCCTTTATTGTTATTATTACTGGACAAAATTGAGTGTTGATAGTAAGTAATGGTAAACAATCAAAACCCAATTCAAGAATCACATACAGACCAAGTTTTTTTAACCTTTTAACATGTAAACAACAAGTTACTAATTGTCTCTTCTTAGTTTTGACACAAGACACAAGTACTATTGATATCTTGAATACTAGCTATTGGGTATTTTATCCAACAACACTGTCCAAAAAAATAAAAGAGTGTCTTTACTGTCTAAAGTTTCAAAAACAAATATTCATTGATCTTTCTTATAATATTCTTAATCTTTTAAGTAAGTTAAAAAATTCTAAAATTATATGCATAATTAATTTAAAGTTTTCATTGTAAACTAAAAACATAGCATGTTGTACTCTTTTGAAGTATTTTCTTTCTTGAGAGTTTTTTTGTTAGTAAAAAAAATATATAGAAGATACAAAATCTACCAAAGAAATAAACTTTGAGAATAATCATAGATTTAAAGAAATTTCAAAATACCAAAAAAAATAAAATGAAAAGTTTTGACATGAATAAATCATTATTGTTATTATTCAAGGTTTCTTTAATGTTTCTAAAACCCAATTCAAGACGGTTTAATGATCAAAATCCAATGTTTAATTTCTTTCTGCATTGAAAATCTGTTTCTTACATCCCTGTGATAGAGAAAAAACTCGTACAAAACAATATATAACTTTATATTTATAAAGTATAAGATTATTAAAATTTATGTTAACAAAATTTTGAAAATAAAATCACAAATTTTAAAATGCATGTTTTTTTAAAAGTATTAGATTAAAATGCATATTTATTTATTTATTGAAGAGAGTGGTTAAAAACAAACATAATACTTAATATTAAATGAAATGAAACTTTAAGTGAGCATAATATATAAAATATTTTTTCATAATATACAATACATTTACATGAACAAGATCTATTTAAGTTAAAAGTTTTCCAACTAGATATCAGTGTAGTCTAAGATTACACAAATACCATTTTACTATAACATAACAAAATTTGAACAAATAGATAACACGAGAAGAAAGATTTTCAATATAATATCTAAGTCTTTTACATATAATAATTTAACATAGAAGATAAAAACTTGTTTTATGAAGGTTTTTTTTATAAATTTTATGCAATTATGCATTTTTATTATATAAATAGATAAAAATAATTTAATTACTTAAACAGGTAAATCGTGTATACTGAGACAAGTTTGTTGTTGAAAAATTATACTTGGAATTACGACTTTTGTATCAGGATTTTTTTATTTTTTTGTTTTTTTTGAAACCGTGTCCAAACACCTCGCGCCACTCTTTATCCAGTGCTACCCTATCTCTATTTTCTCTATGAGGCGACGCCTTTTTTTTTGCTTTTGGTAACTCTAAATCCATATCTAATTGAACCTAGACGAAGGGAATGGGTTACGTGGCTGGATGAGCTTAGCCCATTTCCCCAATTTGGCACTAGCACATATTGAATTACAACAACAATTGAATTAAAATATCGTTCATGTTGGATCTATAATTCAATTTCTTTTCTTTCAATTTGATATCTAATAAGCAACGTGGCAACACTTTAACTTTGCCATTCTTTTTTTATATATACGTGGTGGCTTTTCTTTATTTGTTTTTTTTTTCTCAATTTCTTTTCTTTGAGTTTTGTACCTAATAAGCAACGTGGCAGCACTTTAGCTTTGCCACTCTTCTTATTTATAAGTAATGCCTTTTATTTTATTTTATTTTATTTATTTATTTTCTTTTTTTGTTTTTCTTTGGCTCTTAGTGTATTGCCCAATCATTTTAAATTTTGATTTACTTATTTTGATTTCTTTGGTACAACATGAATTGACAACATTAATAAATTGGTATAAAATTATTTTTTCTATTCAGTTAGATATGTTATGTCACTTATTTTATTTTTCTTTATTTATTTTTAATTTTTACATGAATTCTTCTTAAAAAAAATAATAATAAAAATGATATATAATTTTAATTAAAATTTTTAAATGACCGCACGTGTCATTCAAAATTTAATTCTAAAAAGTTCTATTATTTCATTCAGTTATTCAAATTATCGCACGTGTAAAACAATATCTGATACAAATTTTTCTTTTAAAATATACAAAAAATAATAATAAAAATTGTCAAAATATAAATATATAAAACTATCAAATTTTCAGAAAATAAAAAAATCTTAAATCTTCAAAAATAAAAAAAAAATATCAATTTTTCTCAAAAGAATAAAAATTTCAAAATTTCAAAATTATAAAAAGTATCAAACACTCAAACAAATATTTTTAAAAAGAACTACATAACCCTGATTTTCCATTCCTGGTAGAAATACGTAGGAGCAAGGTCAAACCGTTATTGGGTCCTAAAATTAAAAATAAAATATTTTTCTTTGCTTTTATTTCTTATTTTAGGATAAATATTTTGAAAAACCACACTCATTTTACTTCTTTTAATTAAAGTTACCGTCTTAGGAGGGTGTTGTGGGGGTGCTAACACCTTACCCACACGTAACCGACTCCCGGACTCGAAATCCGGTTTCGCAAACCATAGCCTTAGTTTTTGGTTTTTCCATAGTTTTCCTAATAAAATATGGCGACGACTCCTTTTTCTAATTTTTCAAGATAAATTATTTTGTTTTCTCTTCGGGTTGTCGTCCCAGTCGCAATCCCGACTACGACAGATGATGACTCCACTAGGGATAATTTAGAGAGTCATATCATTTTAATTAAATAAGTAAAAATGAGTATGGTTTTCCAAATGTTTATCTTTCTCTTTCTTTTTTTCTATATGATTGTTATTTTGTTGTTGCTGTAATATTGAACCCTAGGGTAAACGACATACTGTATATATCTGTCTGGGATTTTTTGGTTGTTTTGTAGGTGGGGGGTTGGGTGCATTTTCTCCCTTCACACACACCTTTACTTTTTCATAAATCATGAGCGGGGATCTATATCAGGGTCTGTAAGCTTAGAAATGGAAAGGAGTTGTGTAACAATACTGATGGGATGTACTTCTTTTCTCAGTTTTTGTGAGAATCCCAGCTAGAGTTTGTTCACTTTATTTGCATATCTATAGCAAGTTGTTTACCAATTGTTGTAGATAATGCGGTAAAGTGAGCCATAACTCCAGTAATCTTATACTCTTAAGCGTGAGGAGCTATCTCATCTGAGTATACATTTACAAGCCTAGATCTTAAGTGTCACTATGCTAAACTTGATTTAAGGCACAAAGGGAGATTTTTACATTACTCTTCCCCTCACAATTTTTTTGTATATATTGTCACTCGACATTAGCAATTATGTTAGAGTAAGCATTTTAATCCTGTCATGTACTTCATATATAGAGTATTTTCTTTCATCAACAGAATGAGAAGAGAGATATATTTTCACTCTCATATCCTTTGTTCTTTTTCATTCATTTTTATTCATTTCTTTATTCTCATAACATGTGGTTAATATGATATCTCTGTTGGACTAGAATTGTAGGTAATGAAGATTATATTTATAGTGATGAACACTGTAATGATTTAGAAACAAATGGAAAAATTCAATCAGAGACCGATTCTTGAATTATGAGTTGGACATTTATTCATAATTGAAATAATATTATCAATTTCATATTAAAAGTTATTGTTTTTCTTAAAAAAAAACTAATTTATTTTTAATTTAGATTGATTTTTCTATATTGACTTTTATATGTTTATCATAGCAAAAATTAAATAACTTTTAATTTTTAACATAGAAAAAAATAAATAACTTTTATATGTTTATGCACATGATAAATACTTCTTATTTTCTCCCTTAGTAATTAATATTAGTCTTTAGGTTCTTTTAACACATAAAATTTGAGTTATACTTTATAATTTAGTCTAAAATCAGTTGTTTTTGTTAAATAAAAATTAATAAATTCAAATATAAAAAATATGAGTATTAGTCAACTCCTGCCACACTTCAACTCTATAGGACAAAGAAAAAGAATGTATAATTTAAAGGTGAGAGAAAAGAAGACGTCAATAATAGGATATAAAATGCAGAAAGCAGAAAGAACAATAGAGTATGTACAAATTATAAAATGAAAAAAAAAAACTTTTTAGTTGTTAAAATAATAATTGACTCCAACCTCATCCTCCGATGCATGTTTCATAGTAATTTAGCATACTTAGATTATATGGATTGGAGGAGCACTGGTTGATTCACGTGGAAATAGTTACAATGAATATATCAATTTCTTGTGTCAGGTAATATTCTACATGCAATACAAACTTCAATCGATAGAATTTTATATTAAGATAGAGATAAATATTGTGTCATACAAATGTTTTTTTTAACCATCAGTACCTAAAGACTATGGACTGGAGACACAAGCGGTGATGGTCTGTCTGTTAGAATATGCATTTATCTTATTACAACCATGGTTGAGCATTGTCTTCATGTTAACACATCTTCGTTTCTTGGAAACAGAATAAGTGTAGCACTAACATTGATTGCTGTGTACTACATTATGCATATACTTCAAAACTAAAGATATGTCTTGGCTAGAATTGTAGGTAAAGAAAATTATATTTTTAGTGATAAATAATGTAGTGATTTATAAAGAAATGGAAAAAAATCTAGAGATGACTTATTCTAGAATTATGAATTGGAGATTTTATTTCTTTATGATTTTCAAATAATATTATGAATTTCAGATAAAAAATTATAGATTAAAAAAATAATTTAGTTTTAATTTTGATTTATTTTTCTTCTGAAACTAAGATGTGATTTTTTTTATGTAATAATAGTTGAAAAAAACATGATAATAGTAAAAAAAATTAAAATAATTTCACGTTTGATTTATGTTTTTTAGATTTTATTATTGTATGTATAATGAATAAAATAACAGTTTTTAATTATTACAAAGACATTTAAAATTATAAATTGCGAGAAATGTTAACAATTTTGTAAGTACTTGATTTATAGTTCGATTAAGATGTATGGTTAGTCTTAAAATCATATATCAATAAAAAAGTATATTTTACTAGCACAAATCTTAATACACAAAATCTATAAGAAAAAAAAATATAAAAGAAAGTAATAGCATAATAAAATTTAACAATATATAAAATCTATAAGTAAAAAAATATATATAAATGAAAGTAATAACAAAATAACTATATGCATAATCACATATATTAAATAAATAACATGATTAGTTAAATCTAACTATAAAAGATTTTATAATTATTTGGATTGTTTCACTCGTTCTCACAATTTTATGCAACATAATATAAAATATAAATTTTAAATTTATATTCCTTACAATGTATTTTCATCATTTAACAATAGAATTTTTAGAACTGCAAGCACATTTCACTAGTCACATGATAGGACTCAATTAATTTTTAAATCCTAGATAGCTAAATTTAATTAATAATAAAATATAGTCAACATATGTCATAATGCATGTAACCATGAATTATAATATATATATATATATATATATATATATATATATATATATATATATATATATATAATAACTCAATGCATGAAATTGATATTAAAAAAATTATTAATTTGATTAAAATAGTTATCAAATCTTACAATAAAATATCAGTTCAAAATAACAAAATATGATTAAAATAAATTACACTCTCAAATTAATTATTACGTGCATGTAACTTAAAATACTAATTATATACACAAAGCAATTTATTCAATTCACAGAACAAGATGAGTTCTCCATATATGAGTCAATTTTAGTAAATAATATGTTGATAGTTTTTCTTCCACAGCGTTCAAAATGGTATGGTTTAGAAGAGAGAATAATAAGAAATATCATTTAATAATAAAGAATAAAAACACAAATATTATTTGATTCTAACACAATTTATTGAATTAAGCAAAATGGTATAGATTATCTTATAAATAAGAAAGAATTGTTGTTTATTAAAAAAATTAAAATTAAAATAAATAAAGATATTATACCTACAGAAGATTTTGGTAAAATATAATACAAAATGTTTAACATGATGATGAGAATATCTGACAAAAACTTTGATGTGAACTCGGCTAGGAATAAACCCCAGAACCCACAATAAAGAGTAGTTGAATGTCCCAAGATCCCTAAGTATTCAGATTTAGGATGATCTACTCAGAACCCTTGTCTTGCGGAAAAGAAAAAGCAGCAAAGACCCTAAAGTAAGGTAAACGCCACAAGGATGATCAGTCCTTGATAAGTTGCAAGTCCAAATGAAGAACTCAAGAGAGAAACTCTCACTTCTGAAATTTTCATATTCAAATTCGTATTTCAAATTCAAAGTTGTTGTTTACATGTGTTTTCTAACTTAAGTAGACCTTTGAGCTTCTAAAAAGCTAACCTAACTCTTCAACAGCCTAGAAGCCTCCAAATTTAATGCAACAACAGCTTTTTGGAACACTTATAGATGACTAATTATTACATCAAATGGGAAAACAAAAAACACAATTTACTAAGCATGACTACTCTAAGCCTTATGGAAAATTAATCAAAATACATCAAAATAAAAAATTTAAAATATGTCCACAAAATAATAGGTGACTCTTCAGATTTTAACCTAAGCCCAAAATAGCCCATTTACACTTAAATTAAATTTGGTGATACATTTTCTATGGGCCATTCTCTTCAAATGATTTGTTTTTAGCCCAAATCTCCTTCATTTAATTCCTTCATCAGCCCATATCAAATTAAGAACGTGATTAGGCTTCAATTCAATCTTAGACTTTGTTTGCGCAGTCAAAATGTCTTGAATTAGCCCAATCAAT
>Ga0209489_103126_pt1 | contig 32684 bp, 10 predicted proteins | sample SiratrowhiteBW_FD_187527 | JGI IMG/M metagenome (GOLD analysis project Ga0209489, IMG submission 187527) | Root nodule microbial communities of legume samples collected from California, USA - Siratro white BW (SPAdes) (version 2) | ecosystem: Host-associated > Plants > Roots > Nodule | place...
AAATAATTTATATGAAAGTAGCTTTCAATTTAACAATAAATTTGAAAAAAAAAAAAACATGACACGATTGAAAGATATTTAATAATGCAATATTTGATAGAAGTTAGACTTAATGTAATTTGATACCTTTTAATAGTTAAACACACCTACTTCATTGTAAATATTAGCAGGAAAAAGAAATTGGTCAATGGTAATAAAAGTAAGCAAGATTCAAAACATGGAATTCCTTCTAGCATGGTTCGAACTTGCGTGGACAATTAAGGACAAAAATTATATATTTTGACATTTTATAGCAATTTCCCTCAAGAAATAAAAAAAAAAAAGTAGAAATGTGAGCAAATGAGATAACTTCTATGATTTTTTCTTAAAAATGTCAAAAAAGAAAGTTAGGTGTGCGACCGTTAACTTTTAATAATGTAAATAACAATAGAAACTTCTAATAGATTTTTTTTGTAAAGAAAATGTTAATACGTTACTACGTCTGAAACAGCTACTTCTAATATTTAAATAATTTTAATTCTAAAACAATATTTTATTCCTTCAAACTAATACTATTCTTGGAAATTTTTATATTTTCATTATTAGGCACATTTATTATTTAACAATTAATATTTTGAAAAACAAAAATATATGCCTTTTTTAACCAGAATAATCTCTTATTCATCCCTCAATATAATAATAAAAAAAAAGGCTCAGAATTATATAGTTCTTGAAATGCTTGATCGTTAGGTGTTAATTCAATTTTTATAGAGATTTTAATTCGATTATCATCAAAGTGAGTTTTGTACTTCCTATCTCTTTTCATCTCACAATATGCTTATCAATTACTATTTTTTTAATATTTCATAACAAATAATAAAAACAACAATAATTTTTTTTATAATGTAATTCAATATCATCATCACAGATATACTTCAGTAAAACAGTATGCAAGAGAATGATATTTAAATTAAATTATAATACGATATTTTAATAAAGTGACAAATAAACAAAATTATTTGTGCGAAAGTGAGAGTGGTTATCGTTCTGGCATTTTTTTATTAAAACATTATTTTATCAAGTTTTAGAAACAAAAATGTTATGTACTGTCCAATTTGTCTATAGTCATATTTCAGTCTAAAATGTCTCACTCATCACATAAGACATAGTGACAAAAGTCAACAACTAGTTGTAGAGCATTTATGTCTCACTCATCACATCAGACAAAATTATTTAATGAATGATAACTTTCACCAAAAAAACAATAGTAACCCATTTAATATATAAAACTAATACTATTATTTATTTCAAACTGTTGAAACAAAACAAAAATATAACAAAAGTTTCTATTGTTAAAAAAATTCTATTTCAAATGATAAAATTTCTATATTTCATACAACATCAAGAAAAGTCTATCTCTTATGAATAACAGATCACACATTTATTGTCTTTTACATGTAATTGTGGCATAATTATCGTTAGTCTCGAATGATAGAATTCAGTCCAACTCATATTATGAATCCCATGGTATTAGATACACATTTATTATGTATTGTTATTTTAATAGTATTCTTATTAACTTGCAACGTTAAAGAGTTTTATAAAAAAAAATTGTGGAGTTTTATTTTAAATTAGTTATGTTATTTTTAAGTAACTCTTAAAAATTTTGTTCTAAGAAGATTTCATGCATACTTTTTATAATATTTTATTTGCACTTTTAATTTTTTTTTACAAATATTAAGTTTATGATACAGTTTTCAATACATATTATTGATATTGAAAATTTATCCTTTTGTTTTTAAGAACAAAGTCTTAATTCAAATATTTCTATTATATCGCACAGGTATGTTCTGATGAGATTTTTTTAAGACCAAATCTTAAAGTTAATTTTTTTTATCGATATGTTGTAAAAAAGAAAAGTCTCAAAATGTAAAGGTATATATTTATTTATGGAACTATATATATTTTTAAATTCGTTAATTACAATTTTAATTCTTTAATCAATAGTTTAAGCTAAATATATTTATCCTTTATTTGGATGAGTGAATGGAAAATGACGAAGTAAAAAAAAGTGAAAGAAAGGGAAAAAAATGGTAAAAAAAAAGGTAAATGAAAATGAAGATGTTTAAATTGAATGAAAGAAAGTTACAATAAGTGATAAAGAAGTAGAAATTTTGTAAGTAAATTTGTAAGTGAATGTGATTGAGTTCACTATGTATTAAATCAACTTGTATTTTTTTAATTAGAATTGTGTCCTCCTTGTATTATATATTAAAAAATAAATTAAAAAATTAGTAATATACTTTATAAAATTAATGATAATTTGTTAATTTTTTTAACAATGAGTATTAACTAATTATGTTTTAAGTATAGTTATTAAATAAAATTATAAATATTCTCATAATTTTGATTATGTTTAAAACATAATAAATTATGTAAACAATATATGAAAATATATGTATTTGATACTAATATAATTGATTGTATATATAACTAATTAGGTTGGTTCTAGTATATTGTTGAATTAACAACATTAATAATGTAATAATCAGCATATTATTCAACATAAATAACGTAATAATCAATTATATATTTATGTTTGTTGAAATGTTGACGATAAGAGAACAGAGTTTATCTTGAAATTGTTTTTTTTATCTTCACATACAATCTCAGTATTATAATCTCAAATTTACTAAGATTGTATAGTTCAAATCAATCAATCCTCACATTAAATATATCATCAACTTCAAAACTTTAAAATTATGTCATCAATTTGTTTTGGGATGACTAGAAGATATTAAGATAACAGCTATAATTAATTTGTTCTGAAATTTCACATTGATTAGAGATAAGGCCTTTCAATAGTTTATAATGTGGGTACAAACTTTACTTTCCTATCCTAATATGATTCTTGAGTTATCCGTATCGAACTACTATTAAACTATCTTTAAACAATATAATTTTACATACAAATTTAACAGCTATTAAACTACCTTTAAACAATATAGTCTTACACACAAATTTAACAGTAATAGTTACAAGTTAAACAATATATTCTTACACAAACAATATATTCTTACACACCGGTTAATTTTTTTATAAGAAAACATTAAGACATCAATAATCAACCCAACCATCAATGTGCATCAAGTACATATCAACATAACTGTCTAGCATGAAGGGCAAACTATAATGTTATGAAGTGGTCAAATTGTATCCATTTGTCCTTTTCAATGGAAGCCATCATCTTTTGAAGGACCGACGAAGATTATGCATTTTGATATGACTTTGGCCTGAGTTCTAAGATCTCAGCCAAAAATGCTGACTCACAAGTCTGCATCTCTCATAACAAGAGCCCAAGTGTCCACCATGTGTTTTTCGATTTTCTTGTGTGATGTCTATAGATATGCCCAAGATACACTTCAAATGTCTGACAGCTATACAAACTCCTACTTCTGCCATATCTAGAAGGACAATAAATATATATATTTAGGCTATAGTTTCAAACCATGGGCTGTGTCTCAATTCTTTCTTAATTATTTTTTTAATGTGTTGTGGATTGAATGCATCCATTTAGGGTTGAAGAAGTTATGAGACATTCTACATTTGTAGGAAAGAAATATTTTATTTTGAACTACATTAATGCGTGTCACTAAAATTTATTTACTTTTGTTAGTAAAATAAAATAAGGGTAAATGCATAAAGTAACTTTATAAAAAAAAGTAAATTAATTACTATAGATTGGGTAACAAAGTGACTTAATTGAATGTCAAAGAACTAGAGAAGTGCAAAGAAAAATTCAAGAATGGAGGTTGAAGGTTTTTCACAATTAAGTCTCTAATGAATGCTTTTCGGAATTTCTCTATTCTATTGGTAATGGTGTAATTTTTAGTAGAATTTTTTCAAAAGCTAATTTTATATTTAAATAAGACTATAATTTCGTTACAAATATAACAAATTCGACTAATAAACCCTAAACCAAAAGAATATGAAAGTAGGAAGTTTAAAGAAGAAATAGCATGAGGTTGAAGAAGTAGTGAAGATAAGTTAGATAAGCATCTATGCAAGTTTGAACAAAGAGGACATACACATGGAGGATCTATAACTTGTTCTTCAAAGTCCATATCCGCCACATGGTGCAAGACTATTACTGTATTCATGTTATAAAGTTGTTTGAATTTTCAGTTATTTGATTATCAGCCATTAGAAGTTAGGGTTGAAGAGTTTCACAGGATTAGGATTCACTATAATAATATTTCTATATTAATTTCATTTTCATAAAATTATGACCATTCTAGAAGAAGTTATTAACAACCATAGTTTCGACTAATATTTTTATAATATATAACTAGCAGTTATCAATTTTTAATTTACATATTACATTAAAATCGATTAAAATCATTTAATTTTGTAAGTAAATAATAAATTATATAAATATTACAAATTCAAGTATAAGTTTAGTCACACATTAAATAAAAATGAAAAAGATATAAAAAAAAATTCACAAATCCAAAGGTTTTAGATTGTGACTTACTTATGTCTTATTATTATTTATTTTTCTTATGATTTTCATCTCGATTTTTTCAGTAAGTAGTATTAAAGTAGAGCGACTAAAGTTTTTCACTATGATTGACTAAAATGAATACTTTATATCAAAAGTCATCCGGACTAGATTTTCAAACAAGCGTATCTCATAATGATGACAATAGACTAGTATTTTTTCTTATATTATCTTTTAATAAGAATCCTGGCACTACAAAATCAAATTATCCACATTTTAAATGGTTCCTAATAAATTTGATTATATTTTTTTGAAATATTACATTACGAGTGATAGATAGAATTAGAGCTTTCTTGTGCTGCTAAATTATTATAAACTCATCTGTTGAATTATTCTAAGTTGTAAACATTAAAAACCGTTTATGGTACACAATTGTTTATATTTGTTGAAGATGAAAATAATTTATAAGAATAAGTTAAATTTAAACTTATTTTTCGATATAATATCAGTTTATCGAATGAGATTTATTAGATTGATAATGTCATTTCTCACTTTTTATCGAATTACTTACAAATATTTAATTTTGTGATATATATATCGAGATAAAGAAGATATGTGAGAGATCCAACGTCAATATATAAGTGTGAAAATCTAAATTATAACTGAAACACTTTGATGGTCGCAGTGCAATCTAAATAAAACTAAAACACAAGATGCAAGTGGTAATTTCAACCGAAAAAATAACCGTTGAAGAACCTTTGAAGTGGAAATTCAGTGATTTGTTTTAGTTGTTGTCTTGTTTCTTAGAGCTCTTTGCTGCTATGGATTACAACAATGACAAGAGGCAGGGGAAATGAACATTGCAACAAAGATGGTCCTCTCTAATCCATACTATATATGGTGCACTGCGAAATGAATGAGTACTAGTACTAGTAGTGGACTGAGTTCGTACAATGTACTGAATTGAAATAATGCGAATATGACTCATCTCAAATATATATAGCACTCGCATACACTTGCTGCACGACAAACAAAAGCTGTGGAACAAAAAACAGACACGTATATACCTATATACTTGTTTCTTATTTCAAAATGTACTTTTCTCCAGTTAGGTTCCTTTCATCGTGGAGCTATTTTCCTAGTTATTGAAAACTTTGATAAAGAAAACTCCTAAGTACCTTAAGTTCTGTTATATATACGTATATATGTAACAAACAAATATATATGAGCCGATAAAGTTGAATTCACATAGATGTGGATGTTGTGATGGCTACCAATTATATTTTAAAGTATTAATAGTTTGCAAGAATTTTGGTAGCGTATTGTCGATTTAAGCAGCATCACAACATATCTACATCATGCAATTGCTATCTCCATTAAGTGTTCGTATTGTATATATGGAAAAGTCGGATAACATCAAAGTTTTTCCAACTGGTTTGTGAATATGATTTTGACAGTAACTTCAACACTTTTCTTTTGTGATTGGAGAAGTGATCACAGTTATGATTTTATCAGCTGTATTTGTCTTCAATATCTTGACCTAAGCATTCTTTATGTAATTTTTATCTTATTATAAACTTTTGTTTACTCTTTAAACCATATACTATACCTACTAGCAGATATTATAACAAGATTTTTGAAGTGTTTGTGATCAACCCTAAACCTAAACTGTAAATAAAAGCGTAACTTAATTTAGAAATGATGTATGTGTAAGAAAAGTGGCTAGTTTTTCTTTATTTCAAATGGTAGGAATCTATCATATCATACATTGGGACGCTTACTAAAGATGAGCCATTATGAGTGCCACATATAAGTAGAGGTTTACAAATTCAACACTCAAGCAATAGGTATAAAAAAGTCTATACTTTTCGCTGCATTTTAAGCCATGGAAAGTGTTGGAGCTAGGAGAAGTAATGGTCCTATGCAGAGGGAAAGGTTTGTTTATTAAGATTGCCTAGGGAGTAAAACATGATGAAAGCATGCAAGTGTGCACGTGTATGAAGTTGGAAAGCGTGCTCGACAAGATTACAGGTGAAGGGACCAAATCACCACATTTTGCCCCGTGTTCTAATTCTAAAGCCATGCATGTGAGTGGAGAAGGAGGTTTGAGATATTTTCACATTGTGTGTGACATCTTGTGCAGGACAAGACATGCTTGTCTTCCTTGAGGAGTCACAATCGGGTTCGAATCATATGATTATGCTTTTCCTGAAAGAGTTGAAAAGAAAAATGTTTGGCCACTTCCCAACTACTTCTCTGATGTGTTATCAACTTTTTAATGGAATGGTTTTTCATTTAATTATCATCCATTCGTGTATTTAAAGAGTTGGGTGGAGATTTGATGTTCTCTCTACCTTTTCACTTAAAAAGTCATTTGCTATAAAAGGCAACAAAAGTGTCAGAATTGGTTTCAATAATGTAGTCTCTGTTTAACTAATTAAACTATTAGTACTGTCTACATTAAACTATTAACTTCAAATATTCTGATAGAAATTTCCACTTCAAAATATCGCCGAAATATAATATAAAAATGTTAATATTATATTATTAATTATTAACATGATACATTACTATGACATGTTACATAATTAACATAAAATTTTAATATTTATATCAGTTATTCTATTTTTCAATTTTGATGATTAAATATCTGATTTAAAGAAAATTGAATATCCTTTAATCGTGTGTAACTAATACCATAACTTTGTATAACCCGGTTGCATTGCATTAAATATGTCTTTCATTACTCTTATTTCACGCGGTATCTAGAGCCTAACTAAACATTTTCTAAGATGGTAAGTCTAAATGATATCACAGCTAGTTTATATAGACAAATGATATTATTTACACATCAGAAGATATTCCTTTTTCCTCTAAATAAGATATCAATTCCTATAGAAACACTATAATTAAAAGTGTAGTATTTACTCTTGATTCCCAAAGCTCTATTTCAGTTTGGAGCACATAAATCATACATTCTAATTACACATTAGAATATATTCGTTGTTCTCTAAATAAGATATCTATTCCTATAAAAACATTATAATTAAATGTGTAGTGTTTGCTCGTGGTTCTCAAAGCTCTACTTCAATTTGGAGCATATAAATCATATCTAGTCTGCTTCAATTTGGAGTCATAGACATCCGGCTTGTTGCAAATATAGTTAATCCGAAGAGTTCTCAGAGACTTTGAAGATATCAATCAACTTGCCATTGGAAATAACAAAACTTGTAATTTCTTTAAGTTCAATCCTCTTCTCCCTGGTGAACCTGCATAAGTTTTGTCCTCTAAAAAAAGTAGAATACATATAATATGTAGAACCGCCTGATTATCATTGTTCACTGTCATTTGTACAGTCTTCGAAGTTAAATTATCTAAGGAGTTGCTTCAGCTATTAATGTTTGCAAGTCACTAAATTCAGCACAGAACTCACAGCTCAGTGTATTTCAGCATTGTATTGTGCATACTGTCATTTACACATACGGTTTCTGCCAAACACGCCGGCTGTTTGACAGTTTAATTTTCATAAACGGAAACTACATCATCGAGGGTTAATCAAACGCAAAACTATTTGTGTTTCTTCTCCCCTACTCGACAGCTTTCTAATTCAACGTAAAGAAGAAAAAAGCCCAAAGGTACAATCTGATTTGGATCTCACAATTGAAAACTTCAAATGTCATTCACATCATCAAACTGATATTATTATTAACCGCAGCAGTATCAAACTTCTCATTGCTCAAAAAACATCCTATGGACATGGAAAACTGCACATTAAGCTTAAAAAAATACAGTTTTGGTACAACAACGATGAGGAGAAACTCGTATTATCCATGCCTGATAATAACTTGTATTATTCAATTGCGAGTATATCAGACAGCAAACTGTTTCAGGCAACTCGACAAAGCAGTAAGTCGCGAGGCAATCTATCTTCAAGCATCGTGATCTAGAACTGGATTAGTAAACAGATTAGCCAAGCAAGTCACTGAACAAGTTAGGATTCTGACTTGAGGGATTCACACCCATCTGCCTCACTAGTGCATCCTTATCCAAAGAATCTCTAGCATTTGGACCCTTAATAGATTGGGGCAAAGGCGTCGTAATTGTTTCTCCACTAGTAGCTTTTACAGCTGCATTTGACAATTCAGATAAAAGATTTGCACTATTCCCACTTACAGGTACAGAATAGCCACCACTGCCAGTACTCTCCGAATACAATCCCATAATATCAGTGGCATTTGTAGTAGCACCTACATTATGAGCTGTTCCAGAATTAATGCTTGGGTCATAAAGTCCTTCCAATTGCTGGAATGGATCCACAGGGGGAGGAGCGGTAGTCACAGTTGATTCACCCAAGTCAAGCAAATCGGGAGGAGGGGGTTGATGAATTGTTTTTTCCACACCTACTTCATTGGGTACAACAGCCTTTGATCCCTGAGCTCCGTCTGCAGCATTAGATTTTGCAACCTTATGGCTTGTAGATGATCTTTTCTCAGGTTTAGTTGAACCACCAAACAATGAAGCAGCAAGCTTCTGCTTTTCTGGATTAATCTCAACCTGCATCTTTCTTGAATCATAACTATCGCGTGCTTTTGAATTAACAGCTGTAGCACCGTCCACATGCGTTGGCCCATTTGTTGGCTTTTGGGATGCAGAATAAGAATCAGACGCAGATGATGCTGAAGACGAATAAGTAGGTCTACCCCACTTCTTCTGAACACCATCAAGCCTTAGCTTCAGCTCTGACGATCCAGCCTCTGATGTTGATCCCACTGATGAAATATGGTGAGTTTCCCTGGAAGAAAGTGCCTCAGGTACGGGAACAATGTCCGCTGAGGATGCAAATGAAACTGGAGAAGCCTTCGGTTGCATTGGAGCCTTCGGAACTTCATATGCCTCAAATCTTAGACCATGCTGCAAAGATTCATTATGATCCTGGCTTCTGAAATTGTTTATATTCCCCATTCCAGTGCGCTCATCCTCGGGAATATAGGGTTGAGCACCCCTTTCTAGAGATTGCTGCACATACCCATTGAGGAAAGAAAGATTCTTGTCAACCTGCAATATAGATCATGTCAATGAACTTGCGGCAGAAAAACAATAACTTAAATGCATAAAGCCAAGCAAAACACCTGCTATATTTAGTTAAATGAATTTGAATACTAGAAAACGAAAATGCTATGCAGTACATGAATATCAAAAACAAAATGGTTGAAAATTTTTTGTTTTGACGCAAATTAATCAAGACCACTAGCCAACAATCATAAAGAAACCAGAATAAATATCTGGAAAGAACAGAAGCTTAAATCTCAACTTTTGTCAAAAAGAAATCAAGACTGCATGTGTTTGTAAACAAGACAAATCCCACTAAGCAAAACAACAAATAAGCAGCTATGAGAAAATTAAAATACATTTCGATCCCATCAACCTTCATGCATTCTGTCCCTCAAATAATATTTTGCATGATCAAGTAGCATTTATTTCCTATCAGAAATTAATTATGCGAACATAAACTGTATCTAACCAACAACATTACCATCCTTCCCATGAAAAAGAAAGAAAATGTAAATCATATCACATAAGGAGACTAAAAACAGGCAAGTCCTATATATTACTTCGAGGAAGAAAAAAGTACAATGTTATTGCGAACCTGTTTCCAAAAAGGTGAAGGCTTGAATTTGACAAAACAACTACATTCTCTGTAAGTAATGACTAATAAAATCAAAGGCTCGTATTGCAACCCTCAAAAACTTAAATTTCACATCAGGCATTAAAGATGCTATCTAGAATCTGTCCTATAATTGAGACATAAATATATAAGAACTCAGTGAAAATGAACAAGACATTAACAAAATGAGAGCAATTCAGGGTCTGTCTCTAAAACTAAGTGTTGAGTTTTAGAAAGATATATTTAGAAAATTGATTGGTTTTTCTTTCTGATGTTTGCATTCGGGTGGTATTTGATTAATGAATTAAGAATAAACTAGGAACTTTCAAGTCACATAGCAAACCAAGGCACCTATCAATCACTGAAACTGTTGGAGTTGTTGAAGTTGGTGAAAACATGACTTGTAGAAATGAGCAAGAAAATCTTATCAAGAAACACTACACCAATGGATGCTTGAATTTGATTCGTTTAAGGATCCATTTGGTGGCCAGGATAGGATAGGATAATCCTGATTAGTGCACGACCAATATATGATTTCTTTTTATCCTAAGGGAGAAGTGGGTTAGAAGGCAACATGATAGGATAGTTGAACTCTCTCCAACTTTCACACTACCCCCACCTTCATTACATCCACTACTATCACCATCAACGCTCATGCCATCATCATCCTTATTATCTCGTCACCACTCCTATCATTGCAGCCAATGTTGTTACTAACACCACTCTTACCAATTTTGTTGTTGTTGCCACACCCACATATACATTGATTCTACTATCACACCTTCATCACAACAACCATTATCATTTGCATCACTACCACACCACAGTCGCTAACCACCATCATTCTTATCATTATTGCCATCTTATCCTATAGTATCATTATCCTATCGTATTCTTATCCTATCCTTACATCTTATCTTATACTATCATATCCAAACCACTAAATGACCCCTATTGAAAGGATTCATGACAAAACAATTCTTGTAAGAAGGTACCCCTCTAGCGCCATGTTGAGGTCAGAGAAATTGAGAAGGAATATAATGAATTTCATATGTCTGATACACATGAGTATTTTCGTATGTCTGATACACATATGAGTATTCTTATTTATAATGAACAATAGATACAATTATAAGGAACAAAATTAATATCTAATACCCCGTGAGGCCTAGGAATCCTTTCAACCCTTTTATGCTTTTGGCACTGGCCACAACTACATAGCTTCTAGTTTCTTTGGGTCAACTGCTACACCCTCAGCCGAAGTTATGTGTCCCAGATATTCCAAACTTGGTTGCTCAAAAATGCATTTCTTCCGATTTATTCTTAAATCATGTTGTGCCAAAACATCCAGCACTACTCTTAAATGTTGCAAATGTTCCTCTTGGCTGATGCTAAAAAGGAGTATGAATATAGTGAACTCTGTGTGTTTGGAACACACAAGTATTCTTATTTATGATGAGGAGATACAATAATAAGAAACAAAATCAATATCTAGTAATGGGAAATATTTGGTATCTCTAACCTAATCAACTCATATATGTAACAATCCCTAAAGGTTTTCCTTGATTGCTTTGTTTCATGTGTTAAACTCCACAAAAGTGCAAATCATTATAGATCAACACAGCTAAAATATCATAATTTCAGGTAAGAAGATTATATATTGGAATTAAACCTCAATATCTTCGCAACTCGCATCTCTTGGCATTATTGTTTCAATAGCTTGTGCTCCCAAACCTATAAGTGCTTGCAATTCATAAGCCCGTTGCTGCAAATCTGTAGAATGGGATGCCAATAATTCTTCAATCAAAGATTGGCACTGCAAGTAGACAAGAAAGAGTTACTCTTCATATCAATAAAGCATAAATCAAATTTAGCATAAACTTGTAAACTATAACAGAATTTGCTTCTCTATGAACATCCCATCCAGAAAATTGGACTTTGAAACTAATCTATCAATTACAACAGTGAAAAATATTAGATTGAAATGGTCATACAAAATGCTAAATCAATGATCCTATTTATATCAAAAATTTGGTCGAGTACTAGTATATCATTACAACTATAAGCCTGAGCACACTAATACAAATAATAAGAGCATCAGTAAACTATAAGCTTGAGTCATAAACAATACACTCAACAAATTACAAATAATTTAGAAGATATGCCAGGTATTCTAAAATATTTTCATGATTGTCTGAGTACTTAAAATTTTTAATCAGAGAGTCTCAGTTGAGCTAGCGAAACCCCACAGTCACTGGCCACTTTTATCATTAAAAAACGAGCTTGCAATTCACAAACATATATAACTCAACTCAAGAAAGACATGTTTAAAGGGAATTTATATAAAAATAAATAAAACTTTAAGATCTAATGTTCATGTTCCTATGGTTCAACTTTATTATTTTAGATTATCACCCAAGAAATATTACAAACCATAGAAATAGAATTCTACAGGTTAAAATACCATTTGTAAAATTGGAAAACACCTATGAAGGACATCTAGAAATTTATTAAGGTGGGATTCTTTGCATGATGAGAAGATGGGCAAAGATAACATACAATATGAGGGGTAGTTTTTATGTAGCCCTCAAAATTCAATCATTCATTTATCATTACTATCACAGCAAGCCCGTGAGGAAGAAAAGATTCGTATTTTTGAACCTAGTCTATCAACACATACCTCAGGTAAGATATCCACTTTCCTCCTAGCTGCCACTTCAAACGCATAAATTTTCATCAATGCTGAAATTGCATAAGCCTTCACAAATGCAATAAATTAGTTCGAATTTGAAAACTTTCAATCTGACAAATTGAAATAAGAGCAAGCCATAGGATGGATACAATAGAACTAACTAGAATAGAATAGTTCAATGATAAAATGAAGTTTCGCATAAAACACACTATCACCATATAAACTAATGCTAGAAACATGATAAAACACCTAACATATATATGTTCTCATCTGAACGGGAATAAACACGGCAAAAATTATTGCACGCTCGTCTAAATCATATCAGGAATGAAATGTAATGGAACACAATTCCTGAATATCCATGTATTTCTCGATTTAAATAATTAAGCCAAACACAGTGCTTATTGACACAAGTTATGCATAGATTTGGACAGGCAAGCATTTAAATTATCAATTAAGTGAAATACTTGATTATTCAGCATTGTTATAAATCGCAGACCACAGAAATAGCAGAAATCCAATAATCGGCAACATCATGCAACAATAATGCTATGGCCTCACAGGCACATAGTGGAAGTCAAATAGCAGTTGAAATATGGTATATATCAATTATTAACTATATATATATATGCAAATAAAAAATGATTTATTATTAACTCAAAGATTCAATTGACCAAAGACTCCCTAGAGGTGACTCAGGAGGACGCAGAAGTGGATAAATGCTCATGGAGGAGTCCTTCCTGGATATTCATGTGAAGCTGTGAACAGAGTTTCCATATGGGATAAGTTTAACAGATTTTTTGTGAGTGGAGGAGTGGAAAAGAGTCACGTGCAGTTTAATCATACATTACTCAAAAAGCGTGAGGCCTGTACAAATGCTGCAATCATGGCACCCATAGCAACAGCAAAAGCCACTTTTGTGGAAGGTGAACCAGAACGGAATTGCAATTGCAGATTCAGGTTGTGGATGAGATATTTACTGAAAATTCAAGAAATTTGGAATGCTTAGAATTTGCATTGTTTATTATTTCATTTTTCTTTATTTTTAATCAATTTATTATTAATAAATTCAATTTCTTAAACTTTAGATTCTTAGTTCGGATATGACAATTAAATTTCTACTTTGTTATTTTACATATATGTGTGTGCGTGTGTATAGTTTTAATAAAAAACTTTATGGAAATAAACATGTAAATTTTTAAATATTCAATGTCAAAATAAATTAATATTAGATAATATTTTATAATTAAAAAGTACAAATATTGACATTTGTCCGTCAATCTTGATAGAGAGGAGAGATGGAGGGAGAGAGTAACAAAGTGGAGGGAGAGAGAAAGGCAAGAGAGAGGAGAGAATGAAAAGAAGGAAAAATAAGAAAGAAAGAGAACAAAGAAAGAGAGATGGAGATAATAAAAGAGAGGATGAAGAGAGAAATGAGATAGAGAGAAGACGAGCAAGAGAGAGCATCAAGAATTTCAAATTCTCACCATTTTCGTAGAATTTGAAATTCTTCAATTTTAAGTAATCAACATATATTCATAAATTCCTAGAATTTCAACTTCTTTCTACATTCCATATTTAAACATGTTACTTCACCACGAAGCATGTAAAATCATTAAAAAAAATGAATTACTCTCTTAAATTTCATAATCGAAATACAAGGTCAAGGAATTTTGCAATACAATAGCACTTTAGCACCGCTATAGCCACTATTTATCAACACCGTTAAAGACTGAATTAGTTGAAACATATAGAGAGGAAGAAATAGAGGAAGTAGAGCAACAAAAAGAGTTTTAAAAAAACCAACAACTCTAATGTAATTTGACTAATTTCTTCTTACCATATGGATGCATTTTCTAAATAGCAATGGATGTTACATTAAGCTTCAAACATAAGTTGGTGTACTATGCCTAATTTCACATCAATATCACGTTACTGTGATACTGATGTCAATAAATACCTTAACATTTTCATCATTAGAATATGCCTCTGCAATGTCACATAGCTTCCCACTGATGTATGAAGCAGAATACTTTCCATCCGCTGTTCCATATTCCCCCAGAACCCAACAGATGACCTGTAGTCAGTGCTTAAAAGTTATTGTAACAAACACATTTAATTTCTTCCCAGATCAAAAAGAGAAGAGAAAATCCAAAGCATGTGATATAGAAAGTACTTGAAGAAACACAGAAGGAAGCTTGGGCTCTCCAATAATGCGCAAATATGACTCGACCTACATGAAACAGCTTGCATTCAGTAACATATTTATGCACACACAGTGGAAATATCAAACAAAGCAGTGCAATTATTGAAATAACATACAGCAGATGATCTCAACTGACTGTCTGCAGCATCATCGTCCTCCCCAAATCCTTCAGCAATCAACCGCATTAAATTATGTGCCACCTTAATATTAACAAGATCTCCAGCATGCTCAAAAACTTTATTCATGGTCTGCATAATCATAATAGCAGATATTATTAGCTAACAATGAATTTATGTAAAATCAATAATGTTGAGGCAACTATTTCAATTACCTGTATAAACCAATGATTACTCGGTGCAAATTGCTCAGCAAGTTCCACACATCGGGATGCTATATAGGTTTTATAATGGTCATCACTTATGCTAATCATGTAATCAATCATTCTGTCAACAATCACTTCCACATTGGAAGACTTGGTCATTTTGTATAACAGCTCGAAAGTTTTTCGTTTCAGACTATCATCAGGGTCCTGCATAACATCATATTTAATCAGAATTCCAAAATCAAGCACGACCATCAGGAACTATGCACAGAGATATAACTATGTAAACAACAGAGAGCATTGTGATTTTATGTGATAAACATAATCAGGGTACTTTCAGCAAAATCTGATAGGTTTCATACATCAATGGACAAAAAATTTAAAATACATCCCTTCAGAATCATGACTAGTAACAGGTTAGTAAATGTTGACACACACACACACACACATATATATATATATGTTAAAGATGAGTGAACAACCTAAGTTTTTCTCTCCAAATTTCATATTTAAGTTGTTATCAGAGCAGGTTCCAATCCCACCCTGCTATTCCAGTCCCTGGCCACCATCTGCCGCTGGCAACTTTTCTGGAGAACCAAAGGTCAGTCCACCTAATCAAACACAACTCATTTTAGCTGGTCCCAGAGGCAAGAACTGTTTCACATTCCTTGTCTTCTCTGTTTGGAAAGTGAGTCTAAGTTCCCCTTCTTCCTTGGCTTTCATTTTCTATATGCTCCTGCAACATGGCTCATTTTGGTGCTGTTTTTTCCATTTCTAGAACTCCAACCTCAACTTCTAAGAAACTCGATGACAAAACAACCTATCTTGGTCAACTTCTATGACATATTTCCTTGCTCAGGAATATCATGATCATATAGATTTTGAAGTGTCGTCAGACAGTCAACACCAGAGGAAAACGCTTGATTTCCAACTTTGTGCTTTGTTATGGCAATTTGTGGAGCCCAACATTTGAGGAAACTTGAGGACTTCCAAAACAAATAAACCCTTTAGGAGAAAGGTTTGAAATATCTTTGCCAACGATAACCAACACTTGTATGATTCAGCTGAAAAGTTGGCATCTTTCCAGCAATTTGATCATGACAAGTCTCTTTAATTGCTCAAGCTCAATCTGCTGCTGAAGAATTGAAATTATTTCTGGAAGAAAATTTTGTAGGTGAAATGAAGAAACTTGAAAAGTTGTGCATGGTGTTGGTCTTGCATACCATCAATTCAGATTTTAATCATATTTGTCACCAAAATTTGACAGGTCATGAAATTCCTTCAATCACGTCTTCTTCGTATTACAACATTGATAAATATTGGGAGTTCATCTAAAACTATTGAATTTTCAACAATGGGATCTACTCGATAAAGGAGGAAGTGTTCCAACCTTGAAAAAAATTAGGAGTTCATCTAAAACTATTGAATTTTCAAAAATGGTATTACTCCAGAAAGAGGAGGCTGTGGAATTCGATGAAGATGTGGTGGCAGAAGCAGTAATCTCCGATGCTCATATTGTAAAAGGATAGGACATATTCAAGAAATGTTTTATTCTTTACACAACATTCCTAACAAGGCAGCACCTTTGCTCAAATCTGAAACAATTTTTTATGAGCAGTATCAGAAATATCTTAGAATAAAATTCAGCAACCATGCCCAATCATCTTTGGTGTCAAACCTCAAGTGTCTCAACAGCCTATATTTCTCAATCAATGGAGATTCAAGGTTCATAGACTGTTGATTCAAGAGCTTTTGACCATAATTTTGGTAATAATTCCTTGTTTTCATCTATTTCTTCACCTAAATTCGCTCACCTAGTCACCCTAGCTAATAGGTCCAAAGTTTCATCCCAAGAAGTCAGTCAAGTTCCTCTTTCTCCTCAAATTTAAACTTTGTTCTTAATAGCCCTAGTTATCTCTGTAGATCACACTTGCACCTTAAATTGCACAAAAGCATAATTATATTCAAAATCCTTTGTCATATATGAACATCATAATAGTCGTCTGACTGGTGTAGCACATGAATTAAAACACCTTTGCTATTGGAGATCAACACCTCTGTGAAGTCTTGTTGCTTCACCCCCAAAGCTTTTTGCATGATCATTTGCGTCATCTAAGTTAAGCAAAAAAGTTAAAATAATGGCTCCTAGTCTTAAACTTTAGGCTTGGAATTGTATCAACTAGGCAAATATACACAGTCCTCTTTGGTTAACAAACTAAAAATAGATGTAACTCGATTTCTTCTACAATTTATTCAGATATCTGGGATCTAGATCATGTAACATCTTTCAGTTTCAGATATTTTGCAACATTAATTGATAAATAGTCTCAATGCACTTGGGTATATTTAATGAAAAATCAACCTTCTGTCTCTTTTATGTCTTTCTTCTGTGAGATTAACAACTAATTCAAAAGAATAATCGAAATTCTTAGAAGTGATAATGTCAGAATATTTCTGTACTGAACTTTCTCATTTTTATCCTCCAAAGGCATTTTGCATCAATCCACATGTCCTCTCACACATCAATAAAATGGAATAGCAAAAAGAAAAAAAAAAAAAAAAAAAAAAAAACATTAACCATTAATCATGTTATGCATGGTATGTGTAATATAGGTTGTGTGTACAAGTAGTGCTTAAAATTTAAAAACTTAAAAAGGTTAAAACAAACTAAATTCTCATTCTCTCTTATTATTCACTTATACAAAAGAAGCTTTGATTTTTTAATGAATTATAGGTAGATATTTCAAATAAATGTTAATGTGTCTCTTTCATTAAAAAAAAAAAAAAGACAAATACAGCAAAATAAACCAAGTTTCTGAAACCACTTAATAGACTTGAGATTGGACCCTGGATGAACACTCTAGGCCGAAACACACAATTGGTTGGAAATTATCTAGTTTTACAAAAGTGATACAAGGGATGTTTAAAAATATTGAGAAATTTCTATTGTTGGTACGTGGACTCAATACATTAGCATGGTATTTTGATAATATGTAATTTATTTTTAATTGAGAAATTGAAATGCTTTTTAATTAAATATATTATTTGGATGAAAATTTTAAAAATTGAAAATTTAATTCTTTTTATAGTAATTAAATTAATTATGATTAGATAATTTTAAGTTTTAAATAAAAAAGTATAACTTTGAAATTTATGATATTACTAAATTCATGTATTTCAATTTTATTCTCTCTTTGGTTTCAATTTTTGTCGGGATGTTATTACTTTACTAAAAACTTGGTCAAAGTTTCTTTCATATTTCGGTCACCCATGTTTACTTTCCCATTAATATCATTTAAGCTATCTTATTATTGACATTAGGTTAAAGTTATTTATCTACTAACATTAATTAAAATTTTTATTTGTCAATGTTAACATTATTTCTCTTGGTTGACGTCAATTCCTTTTTTAATTTATATATATCAACTTACTTACTGTTAGTTGTTGTTAATTGAATTTTTTTGTCAATTAATATTAACTAGATGTTTTTTAACAACATAGGTTCACGTTATTTTTTTATCAACTTTAATTAAAATTTTCTTCATCAACATTAAAAAGATTACTTTTTATTTTTAAATTTATTTGTTAGGATTATTTTTACTATTATTGTATATCAATATTATTTCTCACTCATATTAATCAGGATTTTCTCTTGATGAGTCTATTATTTACATATGTTTATATTTCTTAATTAACATTCATCACAAATATATGAGTGATTACTTTTTATCAACGAAACTAATATAACTCCTTATTAATAGTTATTTATATTTTTTTCTGATATTGATTCAAAACTTTTGATCAATATTTATTAAATTATTTTTTCATAAATGGGATTTTTTTTAACTAATATCAATTAAACAAATTCGGAAAAAAATTTAGCCATCAATTTTGCCAGGATAACCTAATTGATGTTAAAAAAATAAAATTTTGTATTTAACATCAATAGTACATAGACATTAATTAGTTGAGAAAAAAATGTTAACAGAAAAATAGTAGAAATCAAATTCCTGCACCCCTGCCCCGTTTTCTCTCTTTCTTGTATCTTCTCCCTCTCTCAAAAACTCTTTTCCTATTTTTTTTAAAACTTTTTTTCCATACTTTTTATATTTTAAATGTTAGATATCCAAGTATGAGTCTAAGTTCCACACTGAGTAGTAATGAGAAAATTGAGCAACATATAAGAAAGAAGACCCACAAATTCTATGTCTTAAGGTATTGGGTTGAAGGTGGTGTCATTCTCTTGTATGGGTTTGGCTCAGTTCTCATTCTTCTGAGATATTCCCAGTTTTGCACCCTCTGATTACCCAACAAGTGGTATCAGAGCCGATGGTTTGCGGCTTGGGTGAGTACAATTTGACCCTATATCGAAAGTCTTCATGACGGAGGTTTAAGGAAAGTGTGTCCCGTTTAAGTGTGTAAACGACCGTACAAGTGAGGGTCGTTTGTGAATGAGGTACTCATATTTGAAATGCCCCTGCTCGAGGGAGAGTGTACCAATGTAGAAGGAACTCTCACTTGAGGGGGAGATTTGTTAGGTATCAAAGTGTAAGTCCAAGTCCCACATTGAGTAGGAATGAGAAAGTAAGAATGAGAAGTTCAACAACATATAAGAAAGAAGACTCACAAGAAATTTTGGATGTGAAGGGGCTTAAATCTTTTAATAATATTATAGGTTAGAAATTATGGATGTGAAGGGGTCTAGTCCCGAGTTTCAATTTATTTTGTAGAGAAATTATTTGATGAAATTATTGATTATTTATGGTGTGAGTAGGTTGAAATGTATGGTTATTTATAAGAATGTTTTGAAATAAATGTCCTCTATTCATTATGGTTATTTATAAGAATGTTTTGAAATAAATGTCCTCTATTTATCATGAATTTATCTTTTTTCTTGATATTTGTAAGTTACATACAGAGTGAATGTAATTGAAATATGAATTTATCTTTTTTCCTGAGATTTGTAAGTTACATGCTCATTGTGTAAGAGGAGTAGTTTCATGTTTGAACTCATTACCAACTTTGTTTATATTTATTAGTTTTAAAGCAATAAAATGATTTAACCAATTTTCAAAGTATTGAATATTTATCACTTCGTACCTACATTTATAAATATTATTAACTTTTAGAAACTAATGTGAAAGATCTTTCATTATTGAGGACCTATAGTGATTATGATTTTAAACCCTCTTTATAAACTACTCGATGTGTTGTATGAAGTGATATTCTATGTTATTTTTTATGTTGGAAAGGTTCTTGGATGTTGTGTATTATGAATTGAATGATAAGTATTGATGTAAATTATGAAATGAGTTTGAAAGTGATGTTATACATTTGGGATAGTGTATGAGTTGTTGTTTAATTGTGTATTAAGTATTGATATATATGTTTTAAGAGAGATCATAACTTCATTCATGATCTAAGTCACATAGACTAAGAGAAACTAACACGAGGGCATTTATACACACCGAGACCGCTTGTAAACTATTGGATGCTTGAACTTACCATGATCCTTGATAAATTAATTAGATGTTAGTCTCTGGTAGTAGCTAGCTTAATTCGAGTCTTCCGAAAAATATAGATTTATATATGATTAAAATTAAATAAGAGCACTAGGGATTTAAAGAAAATCAAGATACCGAGATTACAAATAGATATATATATATATATATATATATATATTATAGGGTATTACAAAATTCACTAAAACAATCAACTTAAATATATATGAATTATAATTAATTATTCAATATTAAATAATTTTAAAGTTTGATAGTAGTTAAAATATTTTATCTTAAAAATTTAAAATTTAAATGACCTTATTCAAACAAAATATTTTAATAAAATGTAAAATGAGATTAATTCAAAATTTAAATATTATTAAAAATTCAAAAAGTATGAAAATCATCTAAATGTAAGATAAGAATAAACAAATGAAATATATAAAAAAAAATAGCAATTGAGTTTCTTCTTTTTTAGTGCGTTATTTCCTAAGGGATAAAATCTTATGGATGGATTTATGTTAAAGTCATTTTTAATGTAAAAGTAACATTACAAAGGTTTATTTTATTTTATATTGTGTTATATTATTATTTTTTTTTACAATTTTATTTTAATATAAACTTTTTATAAAATTCACACGATATTTATCTTTAAATTTTTTAGAACTTAAAATATAAGTATTAATTCTTATAATTTAAGATAAAATTCAGAATATGTAGGTTCCACAATGAATGAAATTAAAAGGGAGAGAGAAGAAAGGAAACAGCAGGGATGGGTTTACATTAAGTAGTGCCGGACAAGTGGGGGAAAGAAGAAGGATCCTAGGAGCCGTTGACTATTTATTTGTGACACTAATCAATACCCAAATTTATGAGAAAAGTCAAATGCATTTTTAAATTTATTGCTCAATAATTCACTCTGGTATCTTCAAACCACAATCCTCATCTATAATACTTTAATTGGATTGGATTGGGAGTGAAAATAAAAAATAAATGAAAGATTGAGAAAAGTAAAAAAATAGTAAAAAAATTATAATTAATGTAACAAAAACAAAATTAAATTAGTTAAATAATATAATAAATTAAAATTTAATATAAATAAGCATAATTAAAATTTAAAGAGGATTGATTATGAAATAATTATTTGATAAAATTAAAATAATAGTAAAATTATTTAAAAATTAAATTTTAATTTATTCAAATAATCAGCTACAGATTATTTATAACTTTTATGTTCATATATTAATTTTAAAAATAAAATATAATAAAATCATTTCACAAGTATTTAGTTAAATTTAAAAATTTTCATAAAATTAAATATTAAATAATAGCCTTCACAAAATATCAAAATTTAAATTATTTTATTTTATTTATCATAATATTTTCCCTTTAATTATGTATCATAATATAATGAAAAATATAAATATTTTATTATACTATATTGGTTATTTTAATGTAATTAATCATATACATAAATATAATAAAATATTTATAACATAATTGATTACGTTGTTGAATGTCATTGATTATGTCTAATTTTTTTCAACTATTTTAGAAAATTTTTATGGAAAGTCAACTATAAAATTATATTTCATTTATGATGTTTGAAGATTTTGTTTTTTTGAGTTATTTACATTTTTTTCCACTTCGCATGTTTCTGTCATGGAAACAAACATAATTTAAGAATTTTTTTCTTCCACTTGAACACTTTTTTTAAACATTATCTAAATCTATTGTTTCTTTCAAACTATTATTTACATATTTATTTTTAATATAACTTTTAAAATCCATTATATTATAAAGTATTTACATAAACCGATTCAATAAAAAAATAATAAAACTACTAAAGTTCAGGTCCACCAACTATAAATTTTAAATAGTTTTTACAAAACAAAAAACTTAAAAAAAATAACATATGATATTAGTTAAAGTGAAAAAAAAAAAGTTGTTGAGTTTGATTTAAGTTTCTTTCATTATTTTTAAACTAGGTTTAATAATAAATCTAAAAATATAATTTATATATTACCAATTTTAAAATAATGTATAATCTATATATCTAGAATCATTTCTTTATTTAAAACATAATATATATTTTTTTGAAGCGGCTAAAAATAATGGATTAGTATTTTATTTTTCTTTTGTACTTACCTGCAAGCTGCTGAGATATTTGTGTGCAGCTGCTAATTCTTCCAACTACATATGTCATCTTCCCCTTTTTTTCCTGACCTGAATCATGCATGCTTACGTGAAGAAGGATAAGACCACACCCACATTATATATAATTAATTATTTCACTTCACTTCACTCTTTCAAACTATAATCTTATTTTCAATAAAAAATAATATCCACATAAATTCAATTTTGATATATTCATGTTTAAACTAAAATTATTATACTATCATCCCATAAAACCGACAAGAAATATATATAAAAAACTACTATTTAATCATACATACAAAAATAAAAGAGCTTGTGTGCCAAAAGTATTTAGTATTCTTCTTCGGTTGTGTGTGGTTGAACAAACGTGGATATGATAGAAGAATTGATGATGGTGAATACGAATTTGTGGTGTAGTTTCTCTCTTGCTCCAATATTAATGGAAAGAGGCGTAATGTTTTCTGAAATTCGTTTTCCAATGTTTATATTCTGAATCTTCGGAATTGTGCATTTGCATATGCACGCACTTTGAGCAAATACATGAAACAAAAAAGGAAGTGAAGTTGTGATCATCCTTATCTCTTCTCCTTAATTTCCCCACTTACGTGGCTTTCACACGAATAAATGTTTAAGCATTCAAACACTCACGTCAGCAAGAGTTCTGAGCAATCTCGCATTTCACAATCACACTTATCAGTGTTCCATGCGTCTGTGAAGACGAAAAAAAAACAATAATTTTTTTTAACCAAATTAGTTCAATGAATTGTGTATCAAAACATAGGGTTAATCTTCTCCATGTCACCCTAAGAGGTGTGATTATTAGATATTATACATACATATTTATATAAACTTATTCAAAGTCAAAACGATGAATGATAAGATCAAATGAAGAAGTTACTGTGTTTGTTAATACATAGCATCATGTGACCAGTTCATGCACTGATCAATTCAAATTGAAGTTTAAATTATTTTGCTATGTTCTTCAATAAGTGAAGAGTTGACATATTGCGATACTTGGATATTTTATTTTTGTGATTACCATGTCTATGATCAGAAGCAAAACTACACTTTTGGAAAACCTAATTGCTCTTAGTTTGTGATTCTGTGTATATATTAATTTGACATTGACACGTAGTGGGTGATAAATTCCAACACATGCATGCATCATGTGCTGCATGCAAACGTGTCCAAAATCCATCTGTAATACCTAAGTTTTCAAAATCTATGTGGGGATATAATATACCTGTTTGACATTATGATTATGTTAAGAGATTTTCTCATAATTAATTCTAACAATAATAGTCAACCAATCAACAAATGAAAGATTTAAGAGCAAAATAAAGAATTTAATTGAAAAAGTAGATACTTTTTATATTTATTATAGTAATTTTTTATAGTGAATTGTTATAGAGAAAAATAACAATATTATTAATGCCGTGTCGTGTCGTGTTTAATCTATAAGGGGGAGGTTTAATGACAAAGTTTAATGAGTTTTTGCAATCAATAATTTTGAAAAAATCAATCGTTGATTTATAACTATGACTTCTACCTACTCGTCGTATTTATTTAACACAAACTAAGTCAAAATTCTTTAATGGAATACAGATTTTGGGTTAATATCATTAATTAATAATCTTTTTTCTTTTAATGATGCAGACTGTGCCAGAATTCGTCTTTTAAGAGCAGGCGCAACACAAGACATGTCACGGGAGAAAAAACCTAAATGTGGTTAATTAACTACGTAAATAACCAACCAAAATTCAAAATTACATTCATATTTAAATTAATAACCCAATCATCAAGGCCTTGTTAGTTTGACTTTGAAAAATGCTAGTATTTTACATAATCTTCTTTTGAAAATTGGGTACGAATTAATGTGTCAATGTATATATTTTTCTAAACTATTCTCAGGTAATTTGAGCAGTTTTTGTATTTCATTAATTTTTTCAGTTTAGATTATATTTTTCAGATGAATATTTTTTACGATTTAGATTTTACAATGTTTTTAGAAGCTATGCTCTTTCTGTTTTTTTTTTTTAAGAAGAAGATATGTTATTAATAAAAGTATTTTACATAATTTTTGAAATATTCAATAGTCTGTTTGAAAAATCTAATTTTGAGAAGACAAGTAAGTTAAAATATGTTTAAGATTGTTATTTTCCTTGGCATGACATTAGGTTGTAAACAAAGAATATGAGAATAAATTCAAACACTTGTTACTCACTTTCTTGTAATAAAATGTCAACTTTCAAACAAGGTGAAGGAGTATATTTATTGTCTTGAAAAGTGATTGCATGATCAACAAATGCAGGAACAGTAAAAAAATTGAAGTTACCATAAGAAAAAATAGAAATTTATGATTTGGGGACCAGTTGAAGACTTTTATTCTGTGCTTCATCCATTCATCAGAATGGGTGAGTTAGTTTAAGGTGGGTGGCAGCCTAATTAATGTAAAGGCTCAACTTACACCCTCAAACCTACTACACATAGTTGAAATGTCCAAACAATGAATCTCCAATGCCAGAAAATTCTATTTATTTTCTCTGATTTTGTCACCCACTGTCCAAATTTGACCCAAAACCTCAGATTATCTACAACACAAAAATATCCCAAAATGGGTTGCTCCTTCTACTTTTGTGTCACCAAGAGATGTTAGGCATAAAGTAAAGTAAAAGAAGAAAGAAAAACAGGTAAATTAAAAAAATGACACTAGCATGGTATATGGTATATGATCATGTTCTATCAACACGTAACCAGAAGTTCAATTCTCAGATCTCTCTCTATATAATTAATTGTTTGTGCAGAAATGTTAGAGATTTTTAGTTGTTTCATACAGACTATATTATGAAAGAGAGAGAAAGACACTGCGATTAGTTAAACAAAAAGATTGAACATTGTGGGTTCATGCAATAAATTGTGTACCGCAATAGTTATTTGAATTGCAGTCTTTTGTCAAGGGATTGATCTCTTTTCTATTCTTAAATGTTCTCAAGAACATCAAGTGGTTTAATCAGTTTCATTAACGTAAACTAACTGATTATCGAATTTGTAAAACTTTCAAAGGTTGTTTTTCTATAAGGAAGATAAAATGAATATTACCTTTATACAAGTACATAATCCATGTTCCAATTCCCAGTTGCAGGGTAGATGTTTATATTGGAAAGGGTTAATCTTTTGCAAGAAAATAGCAAGAGAAAGAGTTTTGGCCTACATGGTTGCATTAAAAGTTTAAAGAATTTAACAGAATCCTGTTGTACGGAAATGGTAGTAACAGAGGAAAAGGTTGTTTACCTTACTTTTGGCTTTTGTCATGCCAAAGGGTCGCTGGTGTGGTTATATCTATCTCCCTATGATTAATTAATTAACCAAATTAAGGATCCCTTTTTGGTCTTAGAAGTTCAGAGTTCTCTCTCTTCTCCAAACACTACAGAAACACCAATCTATGATACATGTACGGTCAACCAAACTCTAACTCTTATAAGTATGTATGAGTATACAGTGTAGTGACACGTGCTCTCTCTTTCTCTGTCTTGATGAGAGAAATAAATTAGAGGAAAAACATGAGCTGGAGGGAGATTCCGTGTGTGGAAATCGAGCTGTAATTGAAAGCCTCCCTTCTTTTTCCCTGCTTCCCACCCTCTTCCTGCTTCATATGCCTCCACTCTATTTAACAGCCTATAAATACCTCAAATCATCACCTTCTTTTCTCACACACACCAGCTACTTCTCATTCTTCTTGTTCTTATTCTAAACAATCCTTCACCTGTTAACCAATCACAATCACATAAGACATGGAACTAAGCACCGTGCTATGCTTGTGTGCTTCCTTTCTCTTCATTGTTCTCTTCAGGACACTCATCAAACCCTTTGTCTCCAAACGCCGTGACTTGCCACTCCCACCAGGCACCATGGGGTGGCCTTATATAGGAGAAACCTTTCAAATGTATTCTCAAGACCCAAATGTCTTCTTTGCCTCCAAAATTAAAAGGTTCAATTCTTCATGGAAAATTCTTTAGCTTTTCCATTCTCACCTGCTCCAAAGACAAATTTCGCTTACACAATTCTCAATTTTTTGTTATCTAGGTATGGCTCTATGTTCAAGTCCCACATTCTAGGTTGTCCCTGTGTGATGATTTCCAGCCCCGAGGCTGCCAAGTTTGTGCTCAACAAAGCTCAACTCTTCAAGCCAACATTCCCAGCTAGCAAAGAGAGGATGTTGGGAAAACAAGCTATCTTCTTTCACCAGGGAGAGTACCATGCCAACTTGAGAAGGCTTGTTCTTCGCACCTTCATGCCAGAAGCCATAAAAAACATCGTACCTGACATTGAATCCATTGCTCAAGATTGCTTAAAATCCTGGGAAGGCCGTTTGATCACCACTTTCCTTGAAATGAAAACAGTGAGCCCTCCAAAACAGAGCCTCTCTGTTTCCTCTGTTCGCCTTCCTTACCAAAATAACTAATACAAAAAATAAAAGAATTTCTAATTCCTCCATGGTTGATAGCTTTTTAAATTTTTTATCAAAATAAAAAATGGGGTTTTTACGGTTTGCGGTTTTGGTGTATTGCAGTTCACCTTCAACGTTGCTCTGCTTTCAATTTTCGGGAAAGAAGAGATTCTGTACAGAGATGCTCTGAAACGGTGTTACTACACTCTGGAGCAAGGGTACAACTCAATGCCCATTAACGTTCCGGGGACACTGTTCCACAAGGCGATGAAAGCGAGGAAGGAGCTTGCGCAGATCTTGGCCCAAATAATCTCTAGCAGGAGGCAGAGGAAACAGGATTACAAGGACTTGTTGGGTTCATTCATGGGAGAGAAAGCAGGGCTCACCGACGAGCAGATAGCAGATAATGTAATTGGCGTCATTTTTGCAGCTCGCGACACCACGGCCAGTGTGCTGACGTGGATTGTCAAGTACCTTGGTGAAAACCCCAGTGTCCTAGAAGCTGTAACTGTGAGTGTCTGGGTCCTACCACCCTTTTTCTTTGTCAATTTTGAGGGCATAAAAATAGTAAAGTTGTTAAAAAATGATTCACATCAAAATCTAATCTGCAACTAGAAAGAGAAAGAGATACTAGAAAAAGAAGTGAAAGTGTAATGAATAATATGATGTAAGAAGAAGAGAGAAGATGCCCATGTATGCTTACTTAAAGTGGTTTGATCCCTTAGTCCTGACACTTTCTAAATTTTTGGACTTTACAGGAGGAACAAGAGTGCATATTGAAGACCAAGGAAGAAAGTGCAGAGGATAAGGGTCTGAATTGGGAAGATACCAAAAAGATGCCTATTACTTCAAGGGTTATTCAGGAAACTCTAAGAGTTGCTTCAATTTTGTCTTTTACTTTCAGAGAAGCCGTAGAGGATGTTGAATATCAAGGTCAATAACCAAATCTGATATTTAGTTTATAGCCCAAAATTCTCCTTTCATTTTCTCAGTTAGGCTCACATGTTGCTAATTGTTTTCTTTAGGATATCTTATACCGAAAGGGTGGAAAGTGCTACCTCTATTTAGGAACATACACCACAGTCCAGACAACTTCAAGGAACCAGAAAAATTTGATCCCTCAAGATTTGAGGTAATTGTTGTGGTGAAACTATGTTTACCTACAGTGGTTTTTTGTTTACAAAGTCCTGAGCTTGACAGATTCTGTTTAATGATTTGCCAGGCTGCACCAAAACCCAATACTTTTATGCCATTTGGCAGTGGGATCCACGCTTGTCCAGGGAATGAATTAGCCAAGTTGGAGATTTTGGTGCTCCTACATCATCTCACCACAAAGTTCAGGTTGGTAAAACTTACTCACTAATAACAGTGTCTCATTGCAACAATTTTTTAGACATATTCCAAATTAGGGGGTTTAGAAGGTTTCTAAAGTGTTGCTTCTATTTTTCTGGTGCAGGTGGTCTGTTGTGGGTGCAAAGAATGGGATTCAATATGGACCTTTTGCTCTTCCCCAAAATGGTTTACCCATCACACTATATTCCAAGAAGTAGATACTAAATATCACTCAAACAAATCACATATCCAACCCTGGTTTTATAGTAGCTTTCTAAATATGTAAAGAATGCCTTCACAAGCTCTCAAAATTGGTTTCCACACTTTCCACGTATAAAGGATAAAGACAAAGATCATATTGCAATTGGATAACCAAACAAGGGAGATCAACAACTCTTCCCTTCTTTTTGGCCAAGAGAAACCCAAAGGGGTAGTCTTGACAATAAAACAAATAACAACACAGGGATGTCAAGTGTATATAGGAGATTTCATAGCCAGATCCAAATCATAGTATTATGTTCTTTTCATTTCCTCACTTTTTTTTCTTTATTATTTTTTCTCCTTCAAATATGAGGAAAAGTCCTCATAAGATTGTATTGATGAATTCAACTAATTATTAGTTCTGTATCCATAAGAAAGCCGCAAGGCCGAAATAAAAGTTAAAAGGTTGCCTACTGAGATGAGTTCAGAAAAACAATATACTATGTGGTCATTGTTGGTTAAGTGAATAATACCCCAGAAGAAACTAACCCAAGGTAAGCAACAGTAATAATAGAACAAGCAACAGTAATAATAGAACAAAAGGGAGAAAATAACAGAGGAAAAATGAAAAGTAAAAGAAGTGGAAATGCCACAGAATCACGGCACTGCAATGAAAAGAAAAATACGTGCGTCCCATCTTGCTAGCATGCATTCAATTATTCAAATCTTGAATAACACGGATTTCATGTACTTCATTTCAATCAAAGTCAGGCTACCTAAGATCCGAACACATGTCGTTTTAAGCATATCTTCATTATCTAGCAGGTACCCTCCTACGTAAGTTGTTTTTCTCCCATCAATTGATTTCCTTTTTGGCTCCTCTACTGTTCCAATCCAAAAGTCAAAACAACCAATTTTTCAAACTAAACTTCTAGCACCTGGTGACTAAACTTAGTACAGTTGAACTCTTGAATCATGCAGTAGTTAACAAATTGCACCATTTTTCTAACATAAACTATAATATTTTACACATAATAGCATGTACACAACTAGATAAGTATGTCTCACTAGAGCATTGTAGAACAATCACCTATAATCCTATAATCCTAGTCTGATTTTTTGATATCTTACGTGTAGCATCCATCAATATCCAGAGATGAAAAGGCCCTGCAGTTCCTAACTGTCTATATTTGTAACAGACAAAGAGTGCTTTATGGCTTCAGAAATTATGCAGTAACTTGTGTTTCCAAAGCTGTTCATGAGTCATGAACATGTCATAGTTGTCTAATTCCATGTTGTTGAAGAAATATCTAAATGTAGGAATGTTAATTATATGGTGTTTGTTTCCAACCATAACTTTGGTGCAAGAAAAATAAAATGGTAGGTTGGGTGGGCCTTGAACTTGCACCGCTTAGCTGTTGAGGAATGCTTTGAAAATCAAGAATTGCAAGCTTCTGCATAATCAAACCAGTAAACATTACTGTATGCAACTCAGATTTTTAAATACAATTTTGGTTGAAACTGAGAATAGATATTTTGTTAAAGATTAATTAATCTTATAGGTTTTAATAAAGTTCATTTAATACTTCACATTTGTAATGTTAGTACCCAAAAAAAAAATAATTGTAAGTTCTATTATAGTTAATATATTCAAAATATAAGTAAGCTAATTGGAATGTAACTTAATGGAGAAATTATTAGACAATACCGATCCTTTATTTGTTTTATGATCCTAGTGTGTAAGTTTCAAATATTTTTATTTCTATTCAATTAATTATTTTTTAGTTAGTCTGCACTTATTATGATGTAAAAATAAAAAAGTAAAATATAAATTTTATAAATATTTTATTAAAGTTAAGAAAATTTATTTTATTTCTTGTTTTTTTTATAAAACTTTAAACAACACCCAAAAAATGGAGTAATTGAAATAATATTCAAGTGGTAGTTAAAGATAATCTAATAATTAATCAAAATTATTATTATTAGTAGTACTAATAGTGTTATTATTGTCAATAAGTGGCACGTTTGAAATTTTCTCAAATCACTAACTAAATCAAAGAAAATAAAATGAAGATTATTAAAATATCCAATAAAATATTATTGAACTGAAAATGGAAACTAGTTCATTATGATTCTATCTTAGATTTTCATAAATGGTAAGGTTATTGATTTTTGTAATGATTATTTTTAAGAGTCATACTCATTATCATTATTAATTGATTAACAGTCAGTTTTTACTTTTTTTTTTACGTAAAGCTGGCATAAACTTAAGCCCTAAATGTGTATTTACACATTAAAATATTTGTATGGTTCAAACTTTTTTTTTTTGAGAGAGAGTTTAAATTTAAAATATTTGGAAATTGTATAGTTTTTAAATCTTATTAAAGATGTTTTCCATTTAAATTTTTTAGAAATTTGTTATTAGATTTTTATATTTAAACTTTAAAAAAATTAGAAAAAAATAACTAAAAGAATCTGCATTCAAAAACTTTCTTTTTTTTATTTTTTTTTCTTCCCCAGAAAGGTTGTTTTTCAAAGAAAAATTTTAAAAATTATTTGACCTAATTTTTCTTTTTTTACAAAACCAAAAATTCAAAAATAAGTTTGAAAAAACTGAAATCAGAGCAACCAAGTCAGCTGGCCACATAGTCACGTAAATTGACTTGAATAAATGTGTCAGTCTTTGTTGAACAAATAAAAAGGACTGAATTATTGAGATCAACAAAAATCTACTGAGTCATCATTTAAAAGAAAACTAATATGCTAATGTACTCTTAATTATTTTTAGGGATATATTAATAAGTTATCATAAAGTTATTATTTCAAGAAAAGAAATTAAAGGAGAAGAAAAGAAATTAAAGGAGAGTATATTACAAAAATGAGTTGAGGTATGTGTATAGTGGCTCACTACTTCAACCATTTGTCTCAATTAAGGGAAACAGCACAGCATTACACCAAATTCATATTTGTATATAGTTAAATGACGATTTTTAAATAAATAAATAAAATAAAATAAACTGGTAAAGGTTCTGATACAGACATGAGTTGGTATAAGTTGAAGAATCTTAATATTTTTTTAAACATTTGGTTTTGAACTCAATTTAAATTTCAATGTTCGAAACAAATTGTCAATGGAAAAAAAAGTCTAGGGTTTCAATGTATTTTTTGTTGAAAAGATTTTAATGTCGAACAGATATACCAACCAAATCATATAAAAGAAAAACAGCATAGTTAGTCAATAAGACAACTTTTGAAAACAAGTTATATATATATATATTACGATTAGGAGTTGTAAAATATTTTTTTTCAATATTTTTATATAAAAAGTTTTTTTATTCAAATGTTAAATTATCATATCACAATAATAATACTCTATATAATTTGTTAAGATTAAAAATAATAATAAAATGATTAAATTATTCATATTTTAATATATTTTGAAAATCATCTATTATATAGATGATTTATATGAAATGAAGTTTTAAATTAAAGGTAAATTTTGAAAATAATATATAACCAAATCCAATAATAATACATAATTCTTTTGCAAAAATGATTTATATGAAAGTAGCTTTCAATTTAACAATAAATTTGAAAAAAAAAAAAACATGACACGATTGAAAGATATTTAATAATGCAATATTTGATAGAAGTTAGACTTAATGTAATTTGATACCTTTT
>Ga0209489_103127_pt1 | contig 32675 bp, 12 predicted proteins | sample SiratrowhiteBW_FD_187527 | JGI IMG/M metagenome (GOLD analysis project Ga0209489, IMG submission 187527) | Root nodule microbial communities of legume samples collected from California, USA - Siratro white BW (SPAdes) (version 2) | ecosystem: Host-associated > Plants > Roots > Nodule | place...
TTTTAAATTGTATAAAAAAAAAAAAAAAAAAACGTGTCGTTAACATTATGTCCAATATATCATTACCAATCACGTTTTTTTCTTCGTCAACAACTTTTTTAAATGCTTCTGATCCTCCAACACGACAATACAAATTAAATTTGTTTTTATGGATAAAATATTGAAAAATAGTGTGTTTTATTTTTTTATTTTAACAAAATGTGCACATCAATATAAATATTTCGTTTATTATTCTTATAAATTATGTATTGTTGTTGATTAAATAAAATTCTATCGAGAGTATCTACGGTTCAATCGCCTTCGTAAAGAAAAAAATGTTAGAAAATAAATGATGAGAAAGAAATATTGATAAACGTTAACGATAATATTGATGATATATTTTAAAAAATTTGCATGGTGCTTGTGTTGGACCCTACACAAGTGTGGTCCCCCGGCATGATTAGAACAAGTACAACAGTAATCTTGCTCAATCTTTCACAAAATAACGGTAAACTGACGAGACTGTGTTATATTTTTTATATTCAACCAATTCTTGAACGTAATTAATAATAATTGTTTTATTTTTTATTTTATTTTTATAAATATAAAAATTTATTTTTTAATAACTATATTGTCATATTATTAATAGAGTTACGAAAATTCATTTCTCTTAAAATAACGTCATTGTGAGATTTAATAGAAAAAATTAATTATAGAAACTAAAATAATAAAATTAAAAATCAGAATGATAAAACCAAACAAAAATAAAATACAAACTAAAATAAATAAACATTTTGAGCAATAAAAATTTAATTAAGTATTTTAAGAAGTATAATTCTTAAAATTGATTAATTTTCTTGGAACAAAAATTATACTACAATATATATATATTCTATAAATTAAAAAGAATATGTTAAATTTTTAATTTATTATCATACTAAATAATTTAATAAAAGTAATATAGTAATTTTTTAATTTTTATTTTAAGTAAAAAAAACTTAAACGGGTCTCTTTCATAAAGTACTTTTTCGAAATAATTGATAAATAATCATATCCAAAATCATGAAAAAACAGTTTCTCAATTTCAAATAAACCAACACTAATCTATATGTTCTCAAGGGCCTATTTAGATATAAGTATAGAATCCAAATCGGTCTATTAAATAAAAATAATTGAGTCGGCGTATAAGGTATCAAATATACAAAATAAAATGTCTCTCTATCAAAACTTATTTGTAAATAAATATTGTTTATAGTTATCTGAATAGAAATCCTATTATCTAGCACAGTATTTTTGAGGTGGAAATTAAATATTTACTAGAATAAAGGACCACACGCAAATGACAAAATAGTCCTTGTAATCCATGAATGTACCTGAAGGTAGCTTCACTGACATCAACCATTATATATGCTCTCTCTATTGGTTGATAATGTGTTTATAAGTATTTGTCATTTCACATTCGCTCAAACGTACAAAATATGGAACTTCCATTCCTACCACTCTTTGCACTAAGCTTCTCTATCTCCATTCTGTTGGGATGGGGTGCTGCTGATTTTCTATCCCTCAAAGACGATTCAACTTCTTCTCCATTTCCACCTAACTTTCTTTTTGGAACTGCTTCTTCTTCATATCAGGTTCTTTTCTTCACCTCTTTCTCTGCAAAATCCTATTATATTTATGTCCTTTCTTCTTATATGAATGATTTTGCAGATTGAGGGAGCTTACTTGGCTGATGGAAAGGGGCTAAATAACTGGGATGTTTTCACTCACAAGCCAGGTTCATGTTAATTCTTACTCATTACTTTATAAAATTGTTATTGTTTATTGAGAAATTAGGAATCCAATGGTTGATGGTTCTTCATTTCAGGAACTGTAACTGATGGAAGTAACGGTGATGTTGCTGATGATCATTACCATCGTTACAAGGTATCATTTTACTTCTGTTTTTGCCTCATCAAACGCTTCCCTTGCTCCGTTATGGACACAAATAAAAGAAAACACAATCCTCCATTATAATTTGAAGAATGTGTTTGGAAGCTTCCGACAAGACATGTTTTCTACAAACATTTTTTTTTTTTAAATTCAAATAAACGGATCAACTGTCCCTTCAATCCATTTCACTGACTTTTTTACAACTACAAAACAAACTTTCACATGCCTTCTGTTGTACATAAAATATCACTGTAATTTAAACTCCTTTATTTTTAATTACTTATAACTTTAGTTTTTTACTTTTATGCAATTGCCATTCTTTATTTTTAGTTGTCGGTGACATTGTGAAATTTTTAGTTTTGAAAATATGTTAAATTGTTGTGAAAATAAATTTAGTAACAAACCTATTCCGTTGTTGTATTTTAGTTGTTTAAAAACTATCAAGATCAAAATTATAAGTATAAAAAAGTAAAGGACTACAATTAAGAATAAAAATAAATCTAGAAACCAAAATTGTTGCTGTCTTTTTTATTTTTTCTAATTGTGTAAAAGAAATCATAAATATTATACCTTTCTTTCCGATCTCACTATGTTATATCTGAACTAAAAGAAGTTATTGATAATTAAATTACGAATTATACAAAATTTAAAAATTAGAAATCAAAATTATATAATTGTGAGCCTTAAAATGTAGAACCTATTTAAATATGAGTCTTTTTCAATCAAGTCCACATAACTTGCGGATTTAAACAAATTTGTTTCCCTGTTTCAATTCAATCCAACAACTTTTGTTTGTACTTTATCAAACCACGAAATTAAATAATGATTAACAAATAACAATCCACATAAAGAGGAGAAGTCAATATTTCTTTATTTTGTAAACCTTTTAGTGAGTGTTATTTTATTTATATTTTATTCTTGATTTGTGACTAACTCGTTTAACCACTTGCAATCTAGATTGAGCTATCAAAAATAAATATAATCTAACAAGGTCAATAAATAAAATTGGGTTGGATAATAAAATAACTTTAAGTCTGATTTATTTAGTGCATCGAATCAAACGAATGCAGGTAGGTTAATGATAAAAAACGATTTAAGTTAAAAATAATTGAATAATATTATTCTGTTAAATATGTGTAAATATATAATAATTTATATAAATTTACATGTAATGATAATTTAGTTTTATTTGTAAGAATTAAATTTAAAATCTATTTTTATTATTTTTAAAACTAATTTTTTTTATTATTATTTATTTTTAAATGGAACCAGTACGATTCAATGATTTTATAACATGTGGCTTGAACTAGACCATGCAATTTAACAAGTTATGCTTGAGATAAATATAAACTAAAAACAAAAATATGTTTTAAATTGTTAGATTCATTTCAAATATAAACCATACTTTTTAATATTAGATAAAGAAATATAAGATTTTTAATTCGTATATTTTAAGTTAAAGATAAGGTGTCAATTTCTATTATTTCTTCTATTTCGTGCCGACAAATATATGTTGGTGTGATGATATTGTATCATTAATAACTCAAATAAAGTTAATTACTTAATATTGTTGAATGTCTAATGCTTTTTCATGGATTTCATAGTTATATTGACTTTATGGTGATCATCAAGATAATATTAGTTTAACATTTAATGCCTACGCATAAAAAAGTGATAGAAGTTTAGATCAAGGATAAGGTATATTGAAGATATAAAAAATAAATATAAAGAGAAAGATAAGGTAGTATTTGTGGTGAAGCTAACTTGTGGTCACAACTTCTTTAGTGACCAAAACTTGCTCCATTCAATAAGAGAGACAAACACATCAGATAGATGTGTAAAAATATTTGCCACAATAGAGACCCAGTTCTCCGAACACCTTTCTCCTTAAAATAATTGCCTTCTGTAGTGCAGACTGTTTCAGAAATTAAAGTAAAAACAGATAGAAATATATTTGTTTTTATTAATAAAGTGAGTATTAATAAATTAAATTTGTTTTAAAAAAAATTGAAAATAGAATAAATTTTCAGAAAAAAGGCATGTAGGTGGATATTAAAATTAAAATGAAGAAGATGAGGATCTGATTAAAGATGGCACTAGAGTCAAAGAAATAGCTATTGCTTTTGGTGATTGCATCTTTACGTGATGGGCTGCATTACTATAATTGCCATAATGTCTTGTCTTGTCATTATGGGGGAGACAAGGGGGTAGGCCAATAGGAATTTCAAACCCAATCTAAATCTAGATATTCTAATTAAAATTAAATTTATATTTATATTTTTTGAAATATCAGTTTTAGAATTTTCTAAATTTAAATATAAATAATTTAACTGAATTTTAAACTATATTTACATTTTAAACAGAAAACAGGCTGAATGTTTAAAAAAATCGTTTGATATTGATTTGAAAATTAATTTTAAATCTAAAATAATTTAAAATTGCTGTATACTTACTAAAACTAGTTTTCACAATAAAAATGTATTGACAGTTTTTATATTTCTCAAACATTTGTAATTAATTAATAACTTTAAAAACAATTAGTTTTTAATATTGAATACATGCTTAATGTGAAATTAGGTACGATGATTGTTATTCGATTTTAATATTTCACTAGGTGTGACTTCTTCATAAGAGTGAATGATACTTTCTAAGAGTTGAGATATGAGTAAAATATGAATTGAATCTTTACAAATTTAATCTAAAATTCAATTCAAATATAATCTAAAATTTAAATGGTTAGATTGAATTCATATCTTTTATAAATAAAAAAAATCGGTTTAAATTTTTGTGGATAAAAACCCAAATAATTGAATTATATTTAAAATCTAAATTTATATTTTTTAAATCAAATAATTTGAATATTAAAATAATTTAAATTTGATATATATTTTCTAAGAATACTTTTTAGAACAAAATTTGTTATATTTCATCAAATATTAATCAATAATCTGAAAAAACAGACTATTTCTTGATATTTTGGTATATGTTTTCTGTACACATTTTGAATGTAATGGCATGTCACTTTCTAATAAGAACAAATATAAATAATATACGATTTAAAGCTTAGTATTTAAATGTAGTGATTAAAGGATATTAATAAGTAAAAAGAAATATAAAAAATACAAACGAAACCTTAAAATAACTTAATTAGGTTTATTCATTAGTTTCTGTGTCAATTTTTCTTTTATAAGAAATATTTATATAGTAATTAGTTATCTTTAAAGTGAATATATTTTTTATTAATACATAAAAATAACTAATTTAAAGATGAAAAATAAATAATGTAATGTTTTAATAAAGTGATAGTATTAACTAGTTTAATTTGTTATATAAAATTGAAAATATAATAACTTTTCAGTCCAAGAAAAAAATGTAGGTGGATATTAAAATTTTAAAACAGGAAATTAGGGATGATTACCCTACATTGAATGTTTGTAGCTACATGGTCCAACCTGCATTAATGTGGTTGTCGATTTCACGTTCGACTTGTCAGTCTTGTGAATGGAACGATTTTAAATATAGAATATTATTACTAAATTATAACTATTAAATGTAATTGAATAATTTAACATATAAAAATAGTATTTCTTTTAATTTAATAATTAAATACTTTTATTAATTTATTAAAAAAATTAATATATATATATATAATATTATTTTGTTTCTTGGTTAATCCATAAAGACATTCTCTATTTTAAGTTTTACGATAACATCATTAGTGTAGTGGTAACAATCATTGCAACTCATTGACCCAGAGATTATGCTATTCTGGTAGTTTTTAATTTTTTACATTTATCTAAATTTACTATTTTATCTTTTATTATCTGTTTTTAATACAAAAGTTTGTTTTTATAGTGATTATTTCATCTCTTAAAGTGGTTGTGAATTGGTTGATAAAATTGTCAAAAACTCTATTCGATAATCAACTAAGTGATATAATCATTATAAAAACAATTTTTTGTAATTATAAAAAGAAAGATGGATGATAACTGTTAAATGAATGTAAAAATTTATTGAATATGAAAATTTTTTGGATGTGAAAATTGACACAATTTCACAATCCAAATCAATCAACTAAATATAATTAAAACTTTTGAACTAAACAAAAAGAGTTTTGAATGGTTTTCTTAAAAAAGAGAAAATAGTTTTTAGACATTTTGAAAAAAAAAAACTATATAAACCAATACTATGAGTTATTACCATTAGCATAAACATTATTTAAAAAATCTTAAAATGGGTACTGAAGCAAACACACCCTTAGTAAACTAAATAAAAAACTTAACCAGTAAAAGATATGAAAAAAATAAAAGCTAAATAGCAAATTTCTAAAGAATACTTAATTAGGAGATGAAGACAAAATTAGAAAAAGGATATAAGGACAATTAATGTGAATTAACTAACTAGGGAATCTAGTTTAATCCTAAAATAAAACGTCATTACTTTTAACTATAAATTACTTTTAACTACAAATTTGTATAGAAGGTACACTCTTCTCTTCACTATATTCAATTTGAAGAATGGGAATCGGAACATTCTTCAACATTTGATAGAAATAGAGTTATCGGATGGAATGTTGATGGAGTATTAGACCATCAAATACTAAGATAAATCAATGAAATAATTATAGCTACTTCAACCTATAAAGTCGAAGAAGAAACCATAAAATTAATTATTGCATATTATATTGGCATCCTTAAAAGATGGTGGATAATTATTTAAGCCTAAGAAGATTAGAAAAAAAAAAAAAAAAAAAAACTTTGATGAACGAGTACTACTTCATAACTTGATGTCTAACCTTAGGAAATTTAAGATAATTTACTCAAAATTATATGTTCATGGTTCTTACTAGAAAAGATTGCAACAAATCATTGTGGAAAGAAAACAATTATAATTGAATTACCATTAGTCATTATTGAAATGTTTCGAGAAAATTCATAATATCCTAATATTCCTATAAAAGATATAATGCTTGGAAGAATAATTTTATAGTAAAAAATACAAGAGTATCTTTATTCAATAATTTAAAGATAAAAAAATGAAATTAAGAACAGTCAATATCATAACACTAAAAAGAAAATTTTCAAACCTTTTAACCCTTTTTACTATAGTTACTTTTATTATCAAGATGTTTAGTGTAAGATATGGTTAGAAACAACCCCTGGCATTCATGATACATCAGTTTTAAGTATCCATTACCTCATTATTTACTTTTAATAGAAAAAGTTAAAATTAACTGTTCAAAGAATGTCATCTAAATATGCATGATTTTTTTGTTGGTCTTAATTTGAGTGATAGAATCCAACTAAGTGTTCTATGGATATATGACTTGAAAAACAGGAAGACGTGGATCTTATGTATGACATTGGAGTCGACAGTTATCGCTTCTCATTATCATGGGCTAGAATTCTGCCCAGTAAGTTTTCTTCTTAATTAAAAATTAATTACACTTTTCATTTTAAATTCTTAAATGTGTAATTTTTATTCTTAAATTTTAATTTACAACCTCACATATCATAATTGCATTTACTTTTTCTATCTCTAACTATTACATTACAAATTTGATCCAGAGGGTAGATTCGGCAAGGTGAATCAGGCTGGCATTGATTACTATAACAGGCTCATTGACTTACTTCTCGCCGGAGGTTCCATTCTTTTGCTATCAGTATTATTCTATAATGTTTCTATCTCTAACACTTTTCCATTTCTGGTTTTGTTTAGGAATTGAACCTTTTGTCACAATATGTCATTATGATATTCCTCAAGAACTTGTGGATAGATATGACGGTTGGCTAAGTCCTGAAATTGCGTAAGCACTTCTGATATCATCGCACAAAAGTACAATAAAAGAGTGTGCTAAAAAATATTATGGTAAATGAAAGGTTGATTTTTGTAGGGAGGATTTCAAGTATTATGCAGACATATGCTTCAAGAACTTCGGTGACAGAGTGAAATACTGGATCACATTTAATGAACCAAACGTTGCATTCATTCGTGGCTATAGAATAGGGATATGGCCACCTGGTCGTTGTTCTGGTTCATTTGGGAATTGTTCCGTTGGTAACTCAGAGAAGGAGCCTTTTATTGTAGGTTCTAACTTTCTCTTAGCCCATGGCTCTATCGTTGATCTCTACAGAACCAAATATCAGGTAAGTGAAAAGAAGGCAAAATTTACACTAATTTATACAGTGGACTTTTAAGCATAAGTTTGGATTTGTTTAGATATTATGAGTTAAATCATACTTCTAGTTCATCTGAGATCTCGAAAAGTAACAGTATTAATATATAGATTTTGTATTGTTAATGTTGGAAGAGAAATATTAACAGATAGAGGGAGAGAAATAGATAGTGTGAAATTAAGAGTTTAAAATGTGTAGGTGTCCAAATATCAGCAATCTTACGTGAAAGGTTTGAATGGCAGAAAATTCATGGAGGGATAATTGGACTGGCCGTGCATACTATGTGGTTTGAACCCATCAGTAACTCCACAGAAGACAAGCTAGCTCTTGAGAGAGCTCAAGCATTTTATATGAATTGGTAAATGCCTTTATTATATTTTATTAACGAATGCATGCATGCATGCATGTTGTTGATGCATGGCCTCTTAAAGATTCTTTATGCTTGTGAAACATGCAGGTTTTTGGACCCAGTTATCCGAGGGGAGTATCCAAAGGAAATGCGTGAAATATTGGGAGAAGAGCTGCCACCAGTTCCATATATCCTGAAAAAACTGAAACCTGCATTAGACTTCATTGCAGTAAACCACTATACTAGTTACTTTGTAAAGGACTGCATCCACTCAGCGTGTGAAGCAGGAGGACTAGGGTCTACAAGGACAGAAGGTTATGCTATGACATGGGCTCATATCAATGGCATGAGCATTGGAAAACCAGTGAGTATATATGAAACCCTGTATATATATAGCTTTTCTAGATTGAAGACCATGCACATTCAATTTGAAAAATAATGTTAATCATAGAGAGTTAATGCATGCAGACTTCACTTGAGTGGTTGTTTATTTACCCAAAAGGAATGGAGAAGATTGTGACTTACATTAAGGAGAGGTTCAACAACATACCAATGTTCATTACTGAGAATGGTGAGTACATATACCCATCACTCTTGATCCAATCTTTAATACAAAACATTTCTAACTTAGTTACACGTTCTTAAATAACTTAGGTAGTTGTATTTTTAAAAACGTATATCAATATATTTTTTCCTTGGTCGGTCTATATGGTTGAGTTTTGCAACTTAGAAATAATTGATAAAACTTAACTGAGAGTTTAGACACGAAATAGTTATGGAAATATAACAGTTTATCTTCCTTCCTTGGTTTGAATTGTATATATTGTCTTGCATAGGAGTTGGGTGGAAGGAGAACTCCAGCCTCACCGCTAAAGAAATGATCAATGATGTGAACAGAATAGACTACGTGACTGCTTACTTGGATTCCTTGGTGAAAGCAATGAGGTGTTGATATACCCATCTTAGTCTGAAAAATATAAACACAAAACTTGCACAAATTTTTTTGTCATGATCAAATATTATGAACTAACTGATTAGAAAGCAACAACTTGATGACCCCTTTTGGTTAAGAAATTGTTTGTTGTTGCATGAACAGGAAAGGAGCTGACGTGAGAGGGTACTTTTTGTGGTCTTTGCTTGACAACTTTGAGTGGACTGATGGATCGTCTATAAGGTTTGGACTTCATCGTGTGGACTATGACACTCTCGAAAGAACTCCAAGAATGTCTGCTTCTTGGTACAAAAACTTCATTGCTGTTCATGCCTCTGGCCGAGGCACGGAACCTCGACACACTCAACAGTGATAGAGAATCAATGGAATGGTATATAATGTACTTTCAAGGAAGAATAAAAGCAGTTCTTTTCCTGAGTGGTATTATTAGTGGGCCACTGAAACGGAAGCAGAAAATGCTCACATGGATGAAGGTTTACATAGAATTCCTTTGTTTTTTTATTGTGATATATCTTCCAGTACAATACCTCGTTAATTTTTTTGGTCACCATTCACTCATTCACTCATTTTGGAATGGACTTTGTGAAATATAGGTGAGACAAGAAATTAATGGAGTGGAAGAAGTTAAAGTGTGCCATTATTGTCGTTGTTTTCTTTAGAATTTTTGGACCCAATCTTTTTATAGTTGTCATTTGTGATGTATTACAGCAGACAATTTGGATTTATCGTCGATATATAGGTCGATTCAAAGTCATATTTTATGAAACCTATATGGATGATTAAAACTTTAGAAAGAAAATGATAATAATAATAATAATAATAAGTTCTATTTATGAATGTTAAAAATAGAAGAACGATATTAAAAAACGGTATATTTTTGTTTCATTAAAATGAGTATTATTTATTTTACATATATTTATCATTTATCAAATTTAATATAATTTTTATTGATAAGAATTTGACTCTATTTTGTATTCTTTTGTAAGGATATAATGTGAAAAAGATGTTAGAAATCATTATAAAATTAGAACCTGTCTTAGTTTAAAAAAAAAAAAAACACCTGTTTACGTAAATATATATTTCCACTTCGTTGCATCCTTTTCTATCCTTCATACTATTTACTTACGTTCCTTTTTTAACAAACTAGTTCATTCACTTTTATCCTTGTATTTTGTGCCCAGTACTGAAAAAGTTTTGTCTGCATATCAGATCAAATGATACTCGAGTGGTTTCACATACTCCTATGAACAAGACTTTGATTACGTTAATTCTCCCTAATAAACACGTCTGTGCTTTATCTTCCCATCCTCTTTGCAGTGTCGCCTTCTCAAATCAGAAACATTGCAGAAATTTTTAATTATTATGCATTGTTGATGACTACAAGGTTCACATGGACTCTCAGAATCCCTTGAGCATTTATGATGGAGGATTTTTTCGAAACCAAGCAAAATTAAAAATAAAAACTAAAAGAGCGTCCATAGGAAGTGATCGCACGCAGATTTGGAAAGGAAAGATAGGTTCTAAAAAGAGCTAGTTAGAACAATATTAAATGAAAATTATCTACATTGGTCGATGCAGTAAATACCACTTACCATGTCATGAATAAGAAAGATCCTCACCAGACCTTTACCTATTATGTTTACAAGGGCAGAAAGATTAACATGTCACATTCCCATACCTTTCAATGCAAATGTTTTGTCTTGAATAATGACAATGATAATCTTCAAAAAGTTGATGCAAAATTATATGAAACTATATTATTAACTTATTCACCATCTAGTAAATACGTAGAATTTACAGTACAAAAGATTAACAATTGAAAAACTGTACATTTATTTAATGAAATCCTACCCTATACGGGAAGATGATGTTGATGATCGCAACGACATTGAACAAAGAGAAAGGACTACAAATATTAGTCAAATGGAACATTAAGGTCTAGTACCTCAGGAGTGAAAAACAATGAAGGATCGCCATTTGGACAAAAGTGATAGGTGATGTCTCAGAATGGGTAACAGAATCTTAGAAAGGCATGTAATCATGTGAACTAGTGGAACCTAAAATCATTGATGAACAATAATTGACAAGCATTAGATGTTTTTTATGCAAAATTAAATATCTGTTAAAATATTGAGGGAGAAACACCAAACTCATTAGCAAGTTAGTACAAGTAATTGATAGTCATCCTGGCCTAAAAAGCGACAGATTGGCAAAATACAAATAATACAACAAATTTTGAGGTTGACGTGAGCTTAAGACATTAATAACACGACCTAATCAGATGTTACTAATAAGTGTTGACATTGTCTCAGTTCTTCAATCTCCTAGTAAAATATATAAAGCTAAATTCTCTTCTCGAAAAAGACTTCTTTATCCGTGAATGTCTTATCCTCTGGTTTACCTGTTCAGATTTGACTCTGCTAGAAAATGTGCCATAATGCTTACCAGTACATGACAGCATGCACAATTTAAAACCTCCTCTTCTTTTCCTTTTATTTCGGTTTCTCGTTTCAAACCTGCAAATCTTAATGCCTTCACTCTACAGCCTCTAGGAAATATTGTACTCTTACCCGAAAGGAGAAACCAGCAGAGTGGCTCGTGACCGCTCTTCAACCTTTTGAATATCTGCTTCCGCGTACAAAAACATTTCTTTATTTTTCAGCCAAACAAATCAGTTGTAACACTGAATCAAGATGTTTTCAATCAGAATGAAATATAGTATACTCACTTAAAACTGAGGCAAGATGAAAACATAACTATAAAGGTGAATCCCTGTTCTCAACCCTAGCACACGTTTCAAGCATTTTAACACCTCCACCAAGGTGAACCGGATTCGTAAAAGTGTTCATCATCATCCCATGAAATTTGACATGCTTGAAGGCCAATTGCAACACCTGGCTCTTTTCCATGTTGTGCAATCCAATTTACAACAGCCGTTTCTTTTTCACTCTCACTACTGAAATCTCTCTTGTATTTTCCAAATGGATTAAGTCCAGGATTCCTCATATCCGCAATTGCAGCTGGCATATACATAGAATCACCAATTAATGGTGCTCTACAGGCTGCAAATTGAGCTCGAATCTGCATTTAAGTTACTATTCAGGTACAAAACATAGCTTCTTTATCATCAAAGATGATAAAATAAAAGAAATTCCAAGATTCTCTAATTAGGCCCTATTCTGATAAGTTTCTTTATAAACACTTAAAAAGGAAGAAAATAAGAAGGAAAAAAAAATAAATGAATAAGTTTCTCCTATAAGTTAAAATTAACTTTATACATGAACTAATTTTAGTTTATGGAAAGAACTTATTCCATTTTTCTTTTTTATTTTCTTCTCTTAAAAATGCTCATAGAGATGTTGATCCAAATAAGCTGTTTTCGAAACACTGCCAAATGGCCACCAGCTGGTTCACCATTGGTATAAAAGAATGCAACACTTAAGTGGTTGATATCAGATTCTGGGAGATATAACCGCCCAAATAACGAGGGAAGATATTTTCAAATTAAAATTCTCCTTGCAAAAAGTGTACTCTGATATTTTAGACCCAAAATATGTAGAATGAAAGAGATCATGAACTGCTTATCAGTTTATATGAGGATTAGAAATATCGCTCAACTATATCTTCATTAATTTTTTGAATTGATCACCGTTTATTTATTCTAATCTGCCAATAGATACGTATTAAAATAGGTACCTTCACTAAAATTACAAACTACATAAAATGACCACTAAACAGACCTGATGCGTACGACCAGTAAGAAGGTTGATTTTGCATTCGTATGCAAAATCTTGATGAGGCCACCCACAATCTTCAACACAATACTTGTCCTGTATAGCAGGTGTTGGCCAGGGAACCTTTCTGCATTCCTGGATCTCAAGTTGACACATATGCCATCCCTTGATAAAATCTGCATTCAAATCAACCTACTGGGTTTAATCCACAATACAAGACCCTTTTTGGAAACTTTTTAACCTAGTTTCAGAGCAAGCACATATTTGATAGAAATGCCTTGTCCATTCAAATTACTCAGTCAAATAAGAACACATCATGGTGCTGCCGTACACTATGCTAGGCTAAAACATTCAATTATACTCAGTCAAATATCATACAATCACATATGTTCATTAAGGAACTAATGTAAATATAGGGTAATGCACCCAACCAAAGTATTTGGTTGAAGAGTAAATGACATCTCAATTTCAATCAAATAGTTTAAAACGAATATATTATTCTCAACAGCATCTATCAGCCAAATCTAATGTCTAAAGCAAAGCTTATGAGCCACCAATACCATGATGAGGCATGGTCCTGGCTTCTCCTGCATGCTGCTAAATCAATGAAAGCACACTTTACAATCACTATATAGCAATTTCTATTGCTAATCACTCAAACTCATGTGGTTACCTTCAGAAATAAGTCTAGGAGCCATGTTAATAGGGCGCATATAGTGGGTAATTATTCCCGTTGGCAAAGGAGACGATGCAAGAGCCAGATAGAGCTTCTTCACCTTTTTCTCCTGAAAAATATTGATTGCACAAGTAGTCAATAACATTTACTATGCTATTTAAGTTAAAATCATTTTTTTATTTTCAATTGATTAAAAAGGCACGATATGATGCTGTAGAACCCCATCTCACAATGGAGATTAAATCGCTTATGCCTTATATGAGTGTGCCCTTTCCAGTAGAAGGTTATTCTATTCTAGCATAAGATATGAAATGGGATCAAACATACCCTGATTTTACCATGAAAGACAGAGCAATACTCTTTAGTCCTAGCAAATACCACACTGCACATAATGACATTCCATTACAATCTATGACAGTCAGAATGACAAGAAGCTGTAATTACTTTTAACATAAATGCAATACCAGCCTTCAGTGCAATTATCAATTTGATGGGTAGTCATCAAAGGGGCTGTCAATCCCAAGGCACGAGTTGCAAAGGTTGCACAACTTTCTTCAATGTTATCAGTAGTGCCACCAACCTAACCAAGATTTGAAAAAAATTGCTGAGAAACTCAAAACAATTAATTATTTAATGGTGTAAAAATATCAAAAACTTTAAAGACACACGAAAAAGAAAATTGAGTTATTGAGTTGAATCTCTTAAGACATATTAAGGAATAACCCATTCAAGGCTAGCACAGAACCCAACTAAACCATACTCTACCCTAATGCTGACACAGAATAGTGAATCCTGCTTGATATTTTTCTCCACACATATTAAGCATCAAACATCAAATCAATCAAAACATTTGCCCTAATTCTTGAGATTTTTGAATCTATATGTAATACTTTCGTAATACCATTGTTCCTTGATAAGGACGAAAGTGAATGGACCCTAAAGCCTACCAAAGATGGTGAAACTGGGAGACTAAGACTTAGAAAAGACAATGTAATTTAAATCCTACCTAACCAAGAACTGTCATGGTGATCTCATATTAATTTAACGGTACTTCAGAAATTTTGCAGTATTTATATATTTCGGACAAACCAGGTATTTATGGCCTTGAAGTTACATTAGTTGGGTGCTTCGAATTTTGTTATGATGCTAAAGTCTAGACTTGAGAATGAAAATATGAGAAAAATTCTCAAGAGATTGATTCATCTTCATCTCTTAGCTAATTCATTCATTTGTAAGGGTTCTTACATTAGAAATACAAAGACATGATCTGAAAAGGCTACAACTATGTGACAGATAGGTGCCACAAGACATAAATTAAACTATGCTAACAAGTTAACATATTCAGAAAAGTTAAAACAATTCTAGCAGTCACCCTCATGTTGGTATATACAAATTGTATTGTATATACCAAGCATGAAACACATAATTGAGGTTATTTCAAGGACCTAGTCAAAATATATGCAACCTAATCATTGGATGACAATTTCCATGTAGATTTCCTTGGACAACTTTTCTTGAACAAAATAACAATCAATTACTATGTGTTTAATTCTCTCACGAAATAAAAGATTAGAAACAATGCGGATAGTAGTTTGGTTATGACATTACATTCTCATTCGCTAAATTTCACAAAATTTCAGCTCTTTAGCTGAGAAATTTTAGTCTTTAGCTGAGAAATTTTAGTGACATCATCCTCTGTAATGACGATATCAAGTACATGCATCTTTCGAAAATGGTATGACAATAGAAGTTCGAAGATCTACTTCACTACATTTCAACCCAAAATTTGTACAATGTGACTAAATTTATCAAACCAATCATGTGGAGATTGTTTACGACCATAGAGAGAATGACGTAATTACAAACTAACCCCACTCTTCCTAAGCAACAAACTCAAGAAGTTGCTCCATCTAGATTTCCTTCTTTAGGACACCACAAAGAAAGACATTCATGATATGCAGCCAATAAAAAAGCCAATGGCAAATAACAACCGTAACAAGAAAAGTATGACGGTGGCAATTTTGGCAATAGGATAAACTGTATCACCATAATTGAGACCATATGTTTGTGTATATCCTTCGACCACTAATCTTACTTTAATAGTTAAAATCACTTGCATCCTACGCGGTTTTTATCAGGTGGAAGAGGAACTACCTCCGATGTGAGGTTCTGATCAAGAGCCTATTTCAACAATTATGGCTTGTCATTATCCAAGATGATTAAGTGTTTCACATACATTTATAGGGATAGTAATAGAGTACACATATATGACAAAGGAGACAATTGATGGTAGTTTAGAAAATTATATACAGGATGAGGATTTTGGGTAAACTAAGAACCTTTTCAAAGAGCAATGGGCCATCTTGGATATTCTTATTGGGAGTCATGATATTTGTAGATGGTGGTGAAGGACTTGAAGAAGAGTACTCATCGTGTAACATCCAACCAGTCTCTTGTATTCTACGATGGTAAGTGATCAAAGAGGGTGATGATGATTTTGACGTACGAGGAGTAGAGTAACTTTGAAGAGTGGTTTGATTTTGAGTGTCGCGAGGGAGGAATGACAATGGTTCAACTAATAGGACATGTAAGACTTGTGCGACAAAACTAACATCTTGAAAGAAAGAAGTCTCTTCATTAAAGGTAACACTCACAAGCATGCAGTACCGTTGAGTTTCTTGAGAATAACACTGGTATCCCTTTTCGAAAGGAGAATATCTCAATAAAAAATATTTGATGCCTCTTCCAGATAGTTCAACCCTGGGGACAATTTGTCCATCATTGGCACATTTAGGCATAAATTACTTGCAGACGACCAATCACGGCTTAGTATATTTCTACCTCTGTTCTTTTCTACTAACCATCCCTCAAATCTTAAATCACATTTTAAAACCTATGTTTCAAATTCCAGCATCCTAAATTCTAATACCATCTGGGTCCTACATTCAAATAGTTTAGCCAATCTTAATGTTAGACGCAATCCAATTACGATTATAGTATGCTGAATCTGAGAAATCGGTAAAACCAAAAAAGTTAGAGCAAACAATGAAAGGAGGACTTACACAGACAATGAATACAAAAATTCAGTCGATAACCAATTAACCTGATCTAAATATCAATTTTCACTCACTACAGGACTCTGCACTATCTAGCATAAAAAATTACAGGAACGATTGTGCCATGAACATACGATAATTAATAAACTGAGTTTGCAATGTGGAATTGATTACATACTGATGTACCAGCAGGTTTATCCAAAACTACATATGATTCCGCCACAGTTATGATCCTTGATCTCCAATCAATCTCATAACACCTAAGAAAGGCTTTAAAATGTCAAACAACATCTTCCCAAAATAATCTAAAATATAATTTCATTCCAACAAACTCTGAGTGTACCTAGGAAAGCGTTTGGGGTGCACATGGACTCGCAAATACGTTCCAGGCTCAACAAATTGATCCGCGTGAGTTACACGGAAAGTTTTCTGTGCCTCTCGAACAGTTTTACCTTTGATAGAAGCTCTTTGGCGCAATACCGAAGGTTGCGTTACTTCTTTGAATACCCTAATTTGTTCTTCAGTGGCACTCGGAGGTGGCTGTGGACAAACAAGAGCGTAGTATACAGCTCCAAATTGAATCAGATCGGCAGCGTACCTTCACAAAATGTAACACAGCATTTAATATTACTTGCGTGAAGAAAATATGACAAAATAATGAATCTTACGATATGCAGAAGCATAGAAAGCACGCTTACAAAGGAGGAAGTTGCAGAGCCTTGCATATAAGTTCTAAAACAGGTCCTCCTTCTGATACAACTAAGTGTTCAACTCTCGGTGGAGTTTTGTGCAATGGACATGGAAGCAATCGATCATACTTGGGGAAACTTAAACAGAAGCAAGTTCAGTATCAAGCAAAATGCGGAGGTAGTGGAAAGGAAGTAACTATTGGAGACCAACGCGAACTCTCGAAAATGTTAAGGTACCTATTGGAAGAAGAAGTTGCGGTTGAGCTTTCAGCGTCGGTTTTTGAGAATTCGGATTCAGCGGCGAGTGCAGTGTAACTGTTATGTGAACTCCGACGGCACCAACTCGGTGCGTTCTTGTCGTGGTGATTTCTAAGTGCTGCTCGCGAGATGCGAAGGGAGCGCGCCGCTGCTGGCACCGCGAGGCTCCGGCAGACACCTGAGAACAACAATGACGCCACCGTCACTGCCGCCGAGACCATTCTTACTCTTCTATCTTCGACTCCGAGCTTCTTCTTCTTCGCGATTATATGGGGCTTAGTATTGGTTTGAAAATACGCACTCCCCGTCATCAGAGAGCTCGAATATTGGGCCCCGTCACTGAACTTGGTTTAGGCAATTGCTTCCTGCACCACCAATTGCTTCCTGCACCCATCAGTTATATAATATAACACGATTGCCCTTGTCAGTAATGGAAAAGGTAAAATTGTTGTAATTGCATTTTCCGGTGGTAGAAGTCGATGGTAGAAAAAAAGGTTGTCTGAGAACATTTTGAGATAAATGGGTTTATATTGGGTGCTTTAATAGCTGGTGTAGGGATGTAGAGATCGGAAGGAATTTTATTATGAAAAACGAAATTCGTAAGAGGCTACGGGGTGAGAAATTGTCTTACGGAAAATCATTTCTGTAATGGTGAAAAGTGAAAAAAATGTTTACGGAAAAACATTTTTGTAATAGGAATAAAAGTAGAAAAGTGATTTACAGATAAAGTTTTTCATAAGAGAGGGTTTCAATAATACAAAACCCTCTTATGGAAAACGTTTTTCATAATATAAAACTCTCTTACGAAAAACGTTTTTTATAATACAAAATCCTCTTATCGAAAATATTTTTCATAATACAAAATTATTTTACGAAAAACATTTTTCATAATACAAAAACCTCTTACGGAAAACATCTTTCATAATACAAATCTCTTACAAAAAATATTTTTTATATTACAAAATCTTTTTACGGAAAATGTTTTTTCATAATACAAAAATCTCTTACAGAAAATATTTTCCATAAAAGATTTCACACCCCCACAACCCAATCTCTTCTGAAAAACGTTTTTCAGAATACCTTAATTTCTTTTGTCTTTATTAATAAGACTATAAATGACCATTCATATATTATGATAGAATGCATAAAGGAAATATAGGGATGCAGGAAGTAATTGCCCTTGGTTTAATATTGGGTCTTCTATTGAATCACAGGATTAAAATTGGGATTTTGCTTCCCGCACTCCATGACTACTAACTACACCTCCACATTAATAGCCCAAAAGACTATAATATCCTTCTCCAGTGCACCATGTTGCTGCTGCCACTGCTTCCCCATAACAGCCATTGTCACCATTGTATCTTCTTTGTTGCACCTTCATTCCCTTTATACTCTTTAAGAGGACGAAGAAGAGGAAAAAGAGAGTAAAACTTTATAATTGATGGAAAGTTTGTCGTGGGAAACTAATTTTGGAAAATACTTCATGTTTTAGAAATTGTTATAAAAAAGCATCTCAAAGTGTTCTATAAAAAGATTTTTCCAGAAAACAACTCATGAAAAGCTTATTCTGAAAAATCTGTTCGTAAAAGCTTATTTTGAAAAGCACGTCATATGTTCTTGAAATTTTGTTATAAAAATTACGTTCTAAAAGTTTCAGAAAGTTTGTTGTATAAGATTTTCAGGACAAGTAAGGTAGGATAAAATGATCATGTGGGGTGTGATTAGCAATTATAGGGTGCAAGAAACACAAGCTTTACTATTGGCATCCTATATTTTTATTAATCCCCGGTTTTTTCTTTCTGATTACATAATTACTACATGCACCCTGTTTTAACAGTAAAAAAACTAAAATACCCTCCTTCGTTGCACCGCGTCATCACCGCTGCTACATTCATTATCGTCGGTGCATATTCTTCTCCGTTGCACTTTTGACTACACTCCAATCTCAACTACACTTTTGAGAGGTAAAAGGAGAAGAAAAATAAGAGAGAGTAGAACAGTGGATTTAGTGGAAAGCTCGTTTCGGAAAGCCCCTTCTATAAAGCATCTCAAAATTTTTGTAAAATTTATTCTGAAAATCTTAGTATAAAAAGTTTATTTTTTAAAACTCCTTTCAAAAAGCATTTCATATTTTTTTTAAAGACTTGTTCCAAAAACCATTTTCACAAATCTTAATTTAAAAATTTTATTCCGAAAAGTTTATTTGGAAATATTTTTGGAATGGATAATCCGAAGGTATTATTAAAATATACCATAAAGAGTAAAATAATGATTTTCAAAATTATTGTAGTGTATGTAGTAATTATGAGAGTCTATGAAATAAAAGTCTTAATCCCTTAGCTTTTAAAAGTTGGCTTGAATTCAATTTCCTTATGATTTGCAAATATGCATTTTGACTCTTATAAAATTTTAATAAAATTTTTGGTTCTACGTTTTTTTAAAATTAAGAATTTTAGTTTACGTCAGTATATCATTAAATTGTTTATAGAAATATTAGCATCTCCGAATACGAATTAAGATTTATTATTAAACCTTTCTATTAATATCTTCCTAAATGATCAGTTGACACTTTATTAATTTACATATACACAATATTTTCAGTAAAAACAGTTTATCTTAATTTTAGAAAACTGAATGGCTAAATTCATAATTAGAAATTTGTAAGATCAAAACTGAACATTTTTCAAAATTATAGGGAGGAAAAAGTGAGTTTAAGCCTCCAAATTTTCGAAATAGTTTAGTATGAAGGGTTAAAAGGGTGTGCAAATAGAAAACTTATTTATTATCTGTATTGTTATCAATTTGGTCTGGGTTTCGTATTTGTGTTGGCCTTTCTTTCAATTTAGATAGGTATGCAATCACGAGAAGAGAAAAAATATCAAAGTAAAAAATATTTTTGAAATAAAAAACAAAATGACAGTTTTTAGTCTTATCTGATGACAATCACTGAATTAGCTGCTAATGTTGGGGAATCTTCAAAAGAAAATTTGTTTAAGTAAAATTTTAGCGAGAGATTAAAAGAATCAATTTTTATTATTATTATTAAAAATTGTATTATCTCATATAATTAAGAATAAACTATTAGTCGCTTGTGCTACTTATTTATGAAATGTGAAAGTTATTATTTATACCATAAAATAAATTTACATGTTATGTAGATAGTTTCGTAATCAAGTAACTTTATCAACTGTATCGAGCCACTTCTCTCCTTTCCTATCATACATTAAATGAGTGACACGTAATGTGCCACTCAAAAGTTGGTCCTAGAAGTACATTTATTTTACTTTTTAGGTCTCAAACATTTTATTATTGATAATACATGTTCAACTATATGAAAAGTATAATTAATACAACTTTTATATTAAAAGTATGTTACCCTAATAATACACTCTCCATAATTATTTTATTTCCTTTATGATGAGTGTGTAAAGTATTGAGAGTTAAATATAAGTAAAGGCATAAATGAAATTATAATTTTTAGAAATTAAAAAAAAAACTGAAACAAAATTTACGTCTTAAACTCAAGATAATAGTACATAAACTAAAAAATTAATTAATTCCTTCGTTTGCATAAAAATAATTTTTAGCATCATGCCATAACTTCTTTTATTAAATACTATTATGTTGAACTTGTAATATAAATTAAACAAAAAAAATCTTCCATGTTTTAAACAGATATGAAGAAACAAAAGAACTAATAAGAAACACTTAAAAATAATTTACTAACATACAACTATTTTTCTTTTAAATGGAGTACATTCAAAAATCATAACTAGAGATTATCTTAAAATAATTCAGTTGTTTTTTAATTAAGTGCTTTAACAAGTTATATCTAAAGGTTATTTAAAAATACGTATACAGTATAACTTCCTAACGTTCTCATCACACTATAAAATAAATAAATAATTAGTTATACACGCATTTAAAGATAATGAATCAAGTTATTCCATAGCAAATTACTATTTATTTTCAGTTTTTATTGTACTTCAAATTAACAATTAAATATGATTTTTTAAAGTTATGAAATTAAAATAGTAATATTAACATTGTAATACATCAATTTTGCAGTTTTAATCATTGAAACATATAAAATATATATAAACTTGTAAATATAATATTCAAATTATATACATTATATCACATAATAAGAAAAAACACTTTAAATAATCTAAAACCCTTCTCAAACTTCAGAACTTATATGATCATTTTTCTTTGACATGAAAACATGATTATAGAATTCACTCACTATTGCTTATACATCTCACTTTCGCTCATAATTTATTCTTAAATATCTTCCTAATAATACCCTTATATCTTTGTAATAATAGCCTTATAATACCTTTATTTGACTTTTGTATCACTAAAATTTTGATATATCATAAGATTTATTAAGTTTAATATTTAAACATGACATCTTAATAGTTTCTAGTTAATATATATATATATAATTATAATATTATCACTTTACATTATTTATAATATCATTTATAAAATCACACTTTATATGATTTATTATCTTATTATGATGAACATGTATTGTAATTAATTATTGACATTCAAATGAATACAATATACTACAATATATAAAGAGTGTTACTTGATTATAATTGTGTTACTTGAATGAAAATATACATAATTTAATGACAATATTTTCATCTAGAAAATATGATCTAGAAATGACATTCGATCGTCTAATGATAGGTGAAATTAGAATTATAGAAAAAAATAGAAAAAAAAAGATAATTTTATTATAACAAAGCTTTATAGCTTTATAAAAATAAATAAAATTTGAATAACTAATTTTTCTATTTATATAAAAAATATTAATAAAATACAAAATATCAATTTATTAATAATACTAAAAATATTTTCTAAATCTTTATATATTATTATTTGAAGCAAATTTCCTGAAACAAAATTCCAGAATCTTACGTTATATTTTAAATCTACTATTGAGTTCGACAAATAAAAAATTAGGATGAACACTTACCGCTATTATAATTTTGATCAACAGTGTAGACTTAGCTGTACACACTTCCCTCAGAAAAATGGTCCCAACTCTCAGTTGTTTGTAGGGTAAGCTATTTAATAGGTACGTAGATTGAGTGAAGAGGTATGAGATTCAAAGGGAATATTGAGATATGATGCTTGACATAATATAAGAAAATATAAACAACAGAAAAAAAAAAGTAATGAAAAAGAAACAGAAGATGTCTGGTATTCATCACATGTATTTCTGAATTCCAAATGTATAAATTACATATTAATTAATACAGTTGTTTTTGTAAAATTTCACACGCATATAGATACTTCTTTTCATTATTCCAATAATATATACAGTGCAATTGAATATTATAATATAGTCATTCACCCTTTAATTTAAATATTTACATGATTTCAGGTAGAGTTTTTAGTTGTCATATAACATACCAGAGTCAGATTTTAAAGTTGGCTAAAAGAATGAAAGTCAAGCATAACTGGTTTACTTCATTCATAGCTTAATCATCACCTTCTATATTTACAGAAGTAAATGCTTTTTTTTAAAGAAAAAAGTGTGTATTTATTGATAGGTTAAAAACAAAAGATGTTTGGAAGGAGAAGGAAGAAAAGACGAGTGTTGATTCATGAGACGCACATGCAGTGTCTTAATTTTTTGTCAAATGTGATCGATTGGTGAGATAGTGTTTGTCTGAATCGAAGTGGAATCCAAACCAAAATCTTGAGCATTCATGTCTCACGCGTACAAATATGACACAACACTGAGGGATCTATGTCTAGTAAACATCCAACCTAATAATGTCTTGTGTTTTCACTCCTCCAAACCCAACTTCATCAAGATGCCCTCTTCCTTGTGCCTATATATACACACAATAACACTATTACTATTCACCATTTTTAATAAACAATCTAATCAACTCTGCATTCATGTTTTAGATTTTAATATTAATATAAACTGTAAATACGTGTTTGGCTTAATTCCACACAAAATTCAGTATGTGCTTAATTATGTTATTCATGTGAATCAATTTTGTAAATTTGATGGTTAAATATGATTTTAATTTTAATTATTTGTTTTCCCCTTTAAGTAAAACAAGTCGTTCTTAGTTTTTTTTTTTTCTGTAATAAAGTATCATGTTAAATGATTACGTAATTTTCCTCTTGAAAAAAAATATAAAATCATATTTTTTTATTTAATGCGCTGCTACATTGAGTTGATGATATATTTTATGAGTATTAAGTTAGGTAATTTAATAAAATTTTAAGTTCTAGTGATATATTGAGTCAATTCGACAAATTTATAAAATATTGAGAGTCAATAAAGATTTTTTACATTTTATTTACACCGAGTTAGGGGGAATAGTTATTAATGAAATATATAAGAAATTACTCTATCGTTGTTTGATTATATCTACAGGGAAGAAGATAGATTGTTAAACTAAATATGAATTATATCATAAGTTAATGTTTGAATCTTCATATTAATCTTCTAAAGATGCAACTAAGCATATTTTTCTTTGAATTTTAATATTAATATTCTAAAGATGCAACTAGGCATATTTTTTTTTGAATTGAATAAATACGAGCTATGTAATATAAATATATATTGAATATGCAGATGAAAAAATATTATTTGTAAGTTTTATTAGAGTTAAAACTCTATGTTTTGAAAGAATTTACTCAAATAAAAAATATATTTAATATTCAAAAGATATAGAAAATTTTCACATATGATTAAGGTAGAATGAATACAAAATCACTTATTGCGAATGATGCTTTTTCTTTATCTCTTAATGAAATAATGAAATGATAGTTGTGGATTAGAATGATTAACCAACCTGCTAAAAATAGCATAGCATTCTTAGACCATCTTACAAGGTACTAGATATGTTCCCTATCATTTATACAAGTTGAAAGAAAATTCATGAAGAGTACAAGAAAAATAAATTTAAGAACATTATTCAAGTAAATCACTTTGTATTTTACTTATGTTTCATTTCAATTATACCATAAGTTATTATTTATTGTCAAATTATTCGAAGGCTACGTTTGAAGTAGAGAATTTCAATATTTTAGTGAAGATAACTTATGTCTTTAATCATTCTACCATAAAATAGAAACTTGTCAATATATATGACTATAAATGATGACATTCATGATAGAGATTAATTGATTGTGATAGCAATTGAATAAGAACCAATAGCTTTTTTTTAGTTGTTTAACATCTAGATTCTAAAACTAAAATTAAATTAAATTTTATTCATCTTTTACTTTTGTTGGATTTACAAATTTATTGTATGCTAATGAATAAAATAAGGCTAAAAATAATAAAGACAACAAAAAGAATCAAATAATTATGGAGATGGATATATCCACATACGTTGCAAGAAAACAAAAAACAAAAAAATATACGTAATACTTCTTACTTTTTAATAATACAATTATACTATGTCCATCTAAATTTATTGAGTTGTGTAGGAATTGGAGTGTAGTCATGACGTTAGTAGAGAAAAAAATATGAAGAGAATATACTATATAAATTTTGAATAACAAGGTAGAGAAATTGATGTAAGTTTAGTTCTATTAATGATAATGCTCACAATTTGTTTTAGGTCACTTTTACTTTTTTTTATAAGGAAAAAATAAAATATATAAACAAATGTAAATACTTTAAAAATATACTGATACATATTGAGAATTGAATATCGCAATATGTATAAAACTTAGACTTAGGATCTTGTTCATCTCGAATGATTCCTTATAATAACATATCCTTTTACCACTTCTTATAGATAATATAAAAAATAGGTTATTAAATTTTAATATTAGACTTTAGTTTCTTAAGAAAGTGAAAATGATTCAAAATTGAATCTATTCAATAGAATATACATATTTTTACATTAAGTTAATAACTTTTTTAGTCAAAATATATACATAAGTTGGAAGTAAATATTAATTAATACAAGTGATAATCTTTAGCAAGTATAAAATAAATATTTTTTATAAATAAAAATACTTTTTTAGAGAAGTTGGTCTGAAAATCATTCTTGACAGGATAGAAATCAACCAATCGAGTTCATCATGACAGGATAAAGATCAACCAATCGAATTTATCATCTTATTCAGCAAACAAAATCAATAAGCACCAATATCATCCATATGAAGTATGAGTTTATACTACTAATGAAGTTTACTATTATGGGCATGTCAATAGGCATAATAAACAGTGGACTGACCTAACATTATTCTTATAAATACAGGGACATCCTTTACTGGTATTACTACTATTCTCAAAACCTTTCATATTACTCTAAACTACTTGATTTTCAGAGTACCTTTGCAGATTCCTTATCCCTCTAACTGAGAAGGAATAGATGTTTGATTTGAGAATTCTACTAAACTTTTGAAAAGAAGTCGAGTACACCTGTCAGTTTAATATTTATTCTCTTTTTACCTTTTCCAATCTACATCCTACTATCCCAATCAAATATTTAAGATTGTTTATTATCACTCAAAACAATATAATACAGACTTTAACCTAAACTTCTTAGTTATTCTTACTTATAATATATTGATAATTTGATGAAGTTTAGGATTTGATAAAAATTGAAAAGATGTGTGAAAAGTATATAGGAAGAAGGAAGGGGAAGTGGGTTTGTGAGTGTTGTTGTGTATGTTGGAAGTTGTGAAGAGAGAACAAAGATATGTGGCCCTACCCAAAATAATTTGTTGAGAGAAAAAACAAGATTTTGGTGAGAAGTGAGAAAACATTTGCCTCTTTCCTCACTTACCATCCAGTGCCCCACTTGGCTTATCTTTCGTCTACCTCTCTTAGAAAAACATGCTTTTCCTTTTGGATCTTTCTCTTCGCACCACACATACATCCAATATAATAATAAATGGTGAGAGTTGAGTCTACAACGCCAAAATCAACACAAACATTAATGCTCGAACTAGGGGTCATATCATAATACTAGCAGAAATAAATTAAAACTGATGCTCTCAAAATTAGGACAAAATAATTGCGATAATGACAAATAACTATAAGTGATATTGCTTAATATTTTTTATTTTATTTATGGTGATTAATTTTATATGTTGCAAACTATAAATATATTTTTTGTTCCTTTAAATTTCTTATTTTTTTAATTTGTCATATTTTGGTCCCTCTAATTTAAATATATTTTGATCTCCAAGTGTTATTCTCAAATGTTGATTGCAATCGCTTTAAATATTAAACGTTAAATAGTTTTAAAACCAGGGAAAAGAAGGATGAAAGAATAAAACCAAGTTTAAAAAATAAAATAATATACTCTATCCGTATTAAAATCAACATTTAAGTTTAAATGTCACTCAAAATAACATTTTTATTTTTTTCTCCTAACTTTTTGTAAGGACATACATATATCATTACAAGAAGTTTTGTTTTTCTTCCTTTATAGTCAAATAAATACAAATAATTTTTTAAAAAAATCTTAACTAATATTTGTGGTAGTGAAATATATGGTTCTATTATGTTGATCTTTTTTTTCAAATAAAAAAAAAAACACGTAAAACGTTCATCTAATATCGTTTCCTTTTTGAATGTGAAAGCAACTCAAGCCTGTGAATAATTTTAATCTATTAATTGTATATTTTATTTAAACATAATAATATCATCAATATTGGAATTTAATATTACTTATTTAAAATAATTTTGTATTATTTAATCAATAAATAATTTTGAAAAAAAAAAATATGTGTATGAATTTAAATAATTTTTGTAAACATGAATTATTTTTATATTATCACTACTTCTTATTAGAGATCTCACATTTACTTGATTTACTTGATATGGTTGATTTAAATTTAAAGTTTAATTACGATTTCTTACAAAACTAGGGTCAAGTAGATTTAAATTTTTTGAAAATTTCGAATGATTTTAAGAGTTAATATTTCATTGATTATATTTATTGAATAAAATTTGGTTCCAAAGCTTTGGAGAAGAAAGAGCGAGCATTGATTGTAGTAGAAGACCTTACGTTTAAATAATTGTAGATTAGGGTAATGTTGATTTAAACAAGCATCTAAAAAGAAAAAAATAAAATTGATTGGAGGAAAATAACAAGAACAGGGAAACTCTGTTAAACGTGTCAATGGAAATTGGAAGAAGCACCACACTCAGCTCTGGTACAAAAACGCAATTTTCAAACTTTCTTTGTACAGAATAAATGCAATAATAATGTGTATAATTTAAGAAAAGCCTAAGAAATAGAGAAGAAGGAAGACATTGTGGACCATGAGCGTTTAGAAAAGACAAAGAAACATGATGATCGTTTGATTTGAAAAGCTTTGGAAAATCTCCAAACTAGCGTACTATGTTAGATAAAAGGGACAATCACTAATGAATACACTAGAATTTTAATTTTTCAAGAAAAAGACTATAGCTAATATACACTGCAGGATCACAAGTGAAGGCTAAAAAAGTCAAAATGTTGGAATTGCAAAACAACCATTTTTTCATATATATACAATACAAGTAGTTGAAGGAGGTTTACTAGCAATCAATGCAAATCGTTCATGGAATAAAAATTAAATTATTTGTTAAGGAGAAATTGTTAACTACCAATAATTGTACACCATGAAATAAAAAATATAAAAAATTACATAAAATTATTTAAGAGATGTCTCATAAGTCTATACAAAAAGTTTGGAAAAATTATTATTTTACTCTTTTAAAATTATATATGTTATTCCATTGGTAGCAAAGTAATAAAATAATAAATTACTATTATCTCAATTATCTCGTCACTCTAGTACATTTAATCTTTATAAAATGGATTCTTTATAAAAAAAAATGATAAATACATTTTAAATTTAATATTGTTTCTTTGTTCTAATTCTCGAATATTTATTTTAACATCAAAAAACATTTTATAGATACATTGTCCGTTTATAGAATTAGAAACTAAATAATAATTATTATCATAACACTCTTCTTAAATCCTGTAAGAACAATAATTATTATTATAATTCTATAAATATGACAATTTTTAAATCAACTTATTTTTATTTATTATTTTTTCTAGAATAACGACTATAATCATATTGGATGCAAAAATAATTGAATAAAATGTTTAAAAGGTCGTCTAAAAATTAGGTATATAATAGAGTAGGGATTTTTATTTTTAAAAAATTATGTAAAAGTTTTATTATTGTGTTTTGAAAAAAGATGATTTTAAGTATCATAAGTCGTAAATATATTTATATATTTTGAAATAACTTTCATGTATTATATAGATAAATATTATAATTAAATTTTTATATTTTATTAATGACTATTCACAATAATATGTAATAACGAATATTTATTTTTCTTATTATGTGCGAACAAGTTTATCTTACGGAGATAGAGTCTTGTATATCTACAGAATGCAGTTTTAAGTGTCCAGTAACTAACATTAAATTTTGATCATTCATATATTTAATGTATCATTTTATGATCGAATTTATAAGAGATATACAATAAAACACGTAAACTAAAACTTAAGTGTGAGATGAGTACTTGCCCCATAAAATAAATGGCTCTTTTAGTAGATATGTCCATTTTGACAATTAATTTAATATCACGTAACTACTAAAAAATATTGTGTGAATTAAACATTAAAAGTTAAGTTGTATGTTTCAACAATCATTATTAATTCTTGTATTATTCTTATTTAATATTTTCCGGTCAGTTTAGATGATTGCTTGAGATTTAAAGATCAATATATTTAACATTTCCGAATCTTGATCTTTACTTATAATAATTCAGATAACTACTCAGGTCGTTACCATAATCTTGTATTTAAATTATTAATAATTCAACTCAAAAGCTATATATATATATATATATATATATATATATATATATATATATATATATATATATATATATATATATATAATACAAATATAACTTATTTATCACTTAATATTTTCACTTACTTCTTGATATTCGGAAAACACCGGTTCGGATCTAAGGAATACCAATTTCCATATCATAAGATTGCGATCATTATATATTAAATAATACTGCACATATATACATGAAAAACGTGACGAGAGAAGAAGAGTTTACTGGCAGATGTAATAATTATGTTTTTCTTTGTTATCGGTGAGAATTCAAACGTGTACAAGGGAATTTACAACCATTCGCGTAGAGCGATGACATAATCGTTTGGTTACATACACTTGTAGCAATAATAACACGATCGAAGAAAATCTTTTACTAAATCTTCTGAAATAATCCTGCCAACAAAGATTTGTCCTAATAAATGTGAATTAGATTTTAGAATCTTGTAAGAAAGATGTCTGAGATAACCAGATAAGATCTGTGAAATAATGAGAAGAAGATTTTAAAGGGAGAAAAGTAGAGTCTTGCAGTAAAAAAAATTGTTTAGATGGAGGAAAAAAACCAATAATGAAAAGATTAATAGAAAATTTATAATTGATTTGATTTTTTAAATCAAATAAATTTTGATATCAATATAAATATATATATATATATATATATATATAAATTTTTAAAAATAGAAATTAGAATGCATCGACATATGCAAACGTGGATAAATCTGGGTGCTTATAGATTTCTTTTTATCGTTACAAAGTAATCATTTTAGATAATGTTGCATACACATTTCTCAAAACTAGATCGAATGGACCAGTTGCCAAAGAAAATCTAATCACTTGATAGAGTGAAAGATATGTGGACAGATTTTATACAAGAGTTTCGATCAAAATCAATTAAAATGAAGAAATGAAAAAAATTTTGTGAAATGCAACTTTTAAAGTGGATCAATAATAATGTTTGATATGTTTTAGTTTTAACTTTTAAAATTATATATATATATATATATATATATATATATATATATATATATATATATATATATATATAGAGGTAACATATCAAATAATTTTTTTTATAAAACTTTATACATGTAACACCTCAAACTATATCTGTACACCAAAACAACAACATAACTACGTAGATATTTACTAAGTTCAGTTATATAATTTACATCATTAAAGCTTCTCAAAAGAAAATGATTAACAAAATATATGAATGTTTTATTTCACAAATTTCTTATTCTCGTGAACTTAAAATATATTATTTGCTTACATGTCTATGTCAAAATCTTCTTATTGAGATTTAGAATGGCCTCGTGAAGTTGAAAAAAAAAACATTATTTTCTTACATACATATCAATATCAGTAGTCGTGTACATCAAAACATGAGTGTTTTGGTATAATGTGATTCTTTTTAGAAGATATTTCTAATTTTGATGAAGCATTAATTTTTTTTTTATCTTTCTTTACTAACTAGTGGTGAATATATGTTTTTATTCATAAAATTGATATTTAAAAAAATAATGAAAATAAATTACTGCTGCCTTTAGATTTAATTATAAACAAAATAAACTATTTTTACATTGACTCGGAATAGCTAAATTCATTTAGTAATTTTGTTGTTGTAAAATAAAGAAATACCTTTCCATAATTATATTGCGATCAAGTCTAAAGAGGATAATATCTGTAAAGTATTTAGAAAATTGAAATTTGTTTATATTTAAATTCACTAAACCCTAAATATAATATTTATTTTCTTATATCTAAGGGAGAATATTAACTATTTTAAAAATTGAAACAAATAATTTGAATTAATTATCTTTGTTGATGGGTGTAATTGTAAAATGACAGTCTCATATTCGCATATTATACTTCTATCATTTATGACCTGGCGTCAACCCATCCCATGAAGCACTATTTACAAGTTGACTCAATTCATATGTATACTCACTTCAACCGTTTCGTAAATATGGATTTAAATATTCACATTTGATTTAAAAATGTAATTAATCATGACTTTATGCTTCGTGCCTTGTATAGTACTATATGTGTGACTTAAACTCGATGTGAAAAAAAATTACGACTACGCGTTATCTTTTTTTTTTTTTTCTGTTTTCTGTTTACAAGTTATCTTTAACATAACTGTCGTTAAGGACGTGGATAAACAAGTGACACATACATGAGTATTTGGTGAAATATAACTATTACCCAAATGTTTATTAGGACAAGATTTATATTGGCATAGTTACGTGATGCAGACATTTAGTTGTTAATTAAAAATGATAATAAAAGTAGGTAACAGTGAGAGAGGATTACGTGGAAAAATGTAGAGAGAGAGAGAAGAGGGGGGACAAATGCTGGGGTCAAATCCATTTATGGACAGACCACATGCGCACATAAGAAGATGCAATGTATACAAAAGGGTGTTGTACAATCACTTTAGTGCAATTCAACCTGTAATTTTGACATTTGACAATATCTTCAATTCTCTATCAAACAAGAAAGAGAACCTATGTCACATCCACAAGTCATTCCTAGAAAGTTAGGGAAAAATTGCTTCTTCGTTTCTCATTCCTTCAATTTTTTCATACCACTTCTTTTTCCCTATTTCTTAAATAACAACCATCCTATGGCCTTTATCACATTTATTGGATAAACTCCCTAAAATGTTCGTTTTTCTTTATAGATTCTTTTTTCCTAAAGGGAATTAGTTTCTCTATAATGCCTAAACTGATCACTATAAATTCTCTAGTATGACATTTTTATATTTTATTTTTATTAAGAAACTCTAACGACTGTTTAATTGCTATTTAACATTAAATTGTAATAGCCAGTGTTTAACTTTGATACTACATGAAATAAATATTTTTAATACTATTAATCGATAGAAATTAGAATTTGATTATACAAAAATATACACAGGTGCAAATGTAAGAGCAATATTTAGAAGAGAATGAAAATTTGCTTTAGATTTTTTTTTTTTTTTTGCAAAAGTTAGTGTGTATA
>Ga0209489_103128_pt1 | contig 32669 bp, 22 predicted proteins | sample SiratrowhiteBW_FD_187527 | JGI IMG/M metagenome (GOLD analysis project Ga0209489, IMG submission 187527) | Root nodule microbial communities of legume samples collected from California, USA - Siratro white BW (SPAdes) (version 2) | ecosystem: Host-associated > Plants > Roots > Nodule | place...
TTTTTTTTTTTTTTTTTTTTTTTTACTAAGATGAGTACTGTTTTTCAACATGCAGGTAGGAAGGTAGTAGATACAGAGGGATTGGGAAAATCTTGGTTTGTTACTTTTTATTTTCATTTATAAGGGTTCAGCATATTTAGTAAACTTTCTTTAGCTGACATATATACACACACATATTTATATATTTATATATATATATATATATATATATATATATATATATATATATATATATAATATTGAAAAACAGTACTCAAAATGTATAAAGAAAATTGCATAGAAGTTTTATCCCAACATATATATGCATGCATAGAGACATAATACAATCCGGAACGTACAGCTGGTGTTCGAGCTGAACATGCTGAATGGCTAAGTGATTCCTCAGAAGTTTAAATTTAACCAGTTTTTTATTTCTTTGGTTTGTGATCATGAGAAATTTCTTTGTGATATGTCTTATATTTTAGATTTATACACAAAACAAAAGACCTTTTAGATATCTTTTTTCATGTGTTTATTGATGTGTGTGTGTGAGTATTTATATATATATATGCATGCAAAGTATATACATTATTGCTCCAAAACCTTGATACATATAGTACTTTTTGGAATTCGATATTTATCACTCTCTCAATACTGCTGACAACCTAACTGATATTTTCGTTTTTGAAACTCAGAATCTTCAAAGAGTGCTCATATCCGGACGAAACACGACGCCGTCAAATAGGAGAGGAGCTAGGGCTAGATGCTAAACAAGTAAAATTTTGGTTTCAGAACAAGAAGACACAATTAAGGGTTAGTCTATTGTTTTTCATGATACTCCATTTTTAAGGACAAATATCTTACATGCTTATTCTTAGTCAGTTAATAGTATACTTACTTACCATTTTGTACATTGATTTCGTGCAATTTTCAGACTAAAAGTGAAAGATTAGATATCAATGCTCTTCGTCTTGAGAATGAAAGAATACAAATGGAAAACCGTATTATGAGTGAGACTTTGAAGACTGTAGCTTGCGGACCTTGTGGGGGACGAGCTATGCAACCAGAAGAACGAGAACTTTATTTGCAAATCTTGAAGGTAGAAAATCTTCTATTAATCAAAGAGGTTAGTAAACAGTATATTAATTAATTGTTTCTCTTGTGATGTGAATCTCAGGATACTATTGTGAATTATTTTTCAGTGTGAGAGAGTAGTCTCATTTATGGCAGACAGTGGGATTAATCCAGAACTTCTTCCTGCTATTCCTTCTTCTTCTTCTTCTTCTTCACTTGATACCTTACGAGCAAGTTTGCTAAATCAAACGGTTGGAACTTCACAAAATCAACTCTTTCCCAATCATGAACCTCAAGTTCCTACTCATGAAGGATATATTCTTTCCCCTGCTCAACATAATATTCCAGCAGTTAATCAAGATATTCCTACTGCTACATCAACCCTTTCTCAGGATATTCCTATGCTTGATCATGGCCAATATCAAGAAATTCCTGCTCCTGCACTTGATCAGCATGTTTATTCTCCTGCAACTCTTGATGCCTTTTTCAGTCTAGATGATTCTCTTTTGATTTCTTGTCTCGATTATAATATCCCAGCTTTGGTTACTGCTCTTGATCAAGATATTCCCACACTGGCTTCTACTCATAATCAAAATAATAGTAACGTTTCCGCTGTTGAGGAACAAAGCCAAGGACCTAATCCATGTTTAAACGTTCCATATGTTACTCCTACCCCAGATCAAGATATTCCTCCTCTTGGTCAAGACATTTCGTCCATTTTTCAGGATCATACACCATCTCTTGATCTTGATCTGGACGCGATACTTCAAATTTTGAACAGCGATCCGGTATCCCAACAGACCACCAGCGAAAATAAAGATACGGAAAAGGCACGAATGTTGAAGATTGCGAACAATGCGATGGACGAGTTGATGAAACTCTTGAGTATGAACGAACCCTTCTGGTTCAGGTCTCTGGTGGATGAGAGATTCATTCTGCAGCGTGATTGCTACCAAAGGATTTTCCAAAGGAGTACTAGCTTAAACGGTCCTCATGCTCGAGTAGAGTCTTCCAAAGATTCACGAGTGGTGAAAATGAGTGGGACAGACCTCGTGGAAATGTTTTTAAATGAGGTTAGCACTTCTATAACTCTATTCATCAAACATTTTATTGGTTATCTTCACATTTGAAATATTAATACTCTTGAAATATGATCCATATACTTTGATCTTTCAAGGACAAATGGGTTGATCTATTCCCAACAATTCTTCAAAGAGCCGAAACAATTGAAGTACTCGAAAGTGGTTCGTTAGGAAACCGAAATGGAGCTTTGCAGCTGGTATGTTTTCCTGAAAACCTTGCTTTATGTGATTTTGCTATAATATCATTGGATTAGGTGATAAGTCAAGAATATTTGTACAGATGAATGCAGAAATGCACGTTCTTTCACCTTTTATTCCATCTCGGGAATTCCACTTCCTTCGTTATTGTAAACAAATTGAAGCAGGTGTGTGGACCATAGGGGATGTGTCAATTGATTCTTCGACACACAAAACCTCTACTGTTTCTAGCTCTCGGAGGCTCCCATCTGGATTGTTGATTCAAGAAATGACTGAGGGATTTTGCAGGGTTAGTAAGTAAATTACATTATCTGTTATTTCTTCATAGCTCTTTTCTCTTGCACGCATTTAGAATCCACTTTCTTTTTTCAATTTAAAACTAATTATTTTCTTCTTTTCTTCTTGTTCCTCATGTCCATCAGAGAATCAATTTTGAATTACATTTATAGAATAGATTAACTAAATATATAAACATGTTAATTTAACTGAAAAAATGTCACGTATATATTGTGGTTACAAGTTGAGTAATGATCATTTATGACTTATATGTAGCATGGAGACCCATCAAATAGTTAATATAGTGGCACTTAATATGTCTTCCATTCTTGTTTTTGAGAATTTAGTGTATAGTACCAATATCTCGAGAGAAGTATATTTTGCAAAAGAAGCTAGTGTTGTCTTCACTCATTGCCGCATTGTTTGTACAGTATTGTTGAATCTCAACCATATCCTTTCCTTTGTGCCCTAACAGAATGCAAGCTAGTTATATTGTTTAATTTTGACAGGTTTCTTGGGTGGAGCATGTGGAAGTGGATGATATGGACCAAACTCACCATCTTTACAGAGATCTTGTTGGTGGCAATAATGCATTTGGAGCAGAAAGATGGGTTTTAGCACTTGAAAGAATGTGTGAGAGGTTTGCAAGTGCCTCAGCTGAAACTCTACCTAGTTGTGAGGCTGGAGGAGGTTGGTTACATTTGGTTTTCTTCGCTCCAAACCCTACTTCTCATTTTAAACGTGATCTATTATTATTTGTTCATATCTGAAGTCTATGGCATTGGTTTTGGCAGTGATTAGGTCACCTGAGTCAAGAAGGAATGTAATGCTAATAACTCGTCGTATGGTTAAGTCTTACTGCAGCAGTTTGTGTATGCCAGAGAACACGAACTTCCCACACGAAACCATGATGAACAATGCTGGTATTAGAGTTAACATTCGAGTGAACATGAACGACCCAGGTGAGCCTAAAGGCATGATTCTCAGTGCAGCTACCTCCTTTTGGCTTCCTATCTCTCCACAACATATTTTTGACTACTTGATGGATGACAGGAAACGAGCGAAGGTTCAAACCCTAAACTTATATAAACCACGTATTTTGTTATTTGATACTAAATTTTAATCTTGCATCGCAAAATCATCAATGCTTCCTTGTTATTTTCGTTGTAGTGGGATGTTCTATGCTCTGGAAATGCAGGGCACGAGATTCATCGCATTACAACAGGTAGTAATCCAGGAAACTGTGTTTCCATCATGCGGGTACGTTCTTCTTGTTATTTCTATTTCAGTTTCATGTTTCCATGCTATATTCAGAACTAAATTGGTATGTTTTTCAATAAGATTACGTGAAACGTATTATAGAAACTCACATATACGTGTTTCAGTCAATAAACATGATCAAGGAAAATATTAAATACACTAATTAACTTTCTCTTCTCTCTCATTTTCCTCAAATTCTTGCCATATCTTCTCTTCTTTCCATCTCAAACTTCATTTTTAGACAAACTTTTAACATAGTCTTAAAATTGTGTTTTTTTAGGATTTAGGGTTTAGGAATGAAAATTCCATTCATTTTTTTTTCCTTGCAACACTATTATATTTTATGCTATTCCAGACAGGTTGGGTTGACACTATTCTCTTTCATATCTCTCTTTTAAATTGTAAGTTTTGTTTTACAGAATTGATATATGAGAAGTGTCATCAAAATTCATTTCAATTGTTGATATGCAGCCTTTTGTCCCTAAAGAGAACAATATAGTGATTCTCCAAGAAAGTTATGTAGATGCTTTGGGATGTGTGATGGTATACGCTCCTTTTGACATGAAGGCATTGAACAACGCCATGATCGGAGAAGACTCGTCACGGTTTCCGATTCTTCCCTCTGGCTTCACCATATCTAGGGATTACAAATCAGATGTTCCTGAAGGACAATCTGGAGAAGTTGGCAAATCAGAAGGTTCGTTGGTGACTCTAATGTTTCAGATCTTGGCTTCTAGTCCATCTAGAATGACCATTGTAGACATCGAATTTGTAGAAAATGTTAATGCACTTGTGACCTCAACAATAGAGAATATTAAAGAGGCTTTGAACTGTTCCGATTCAAAGTAACATGTTTTCAAACAATAGAGAATACTAAAGATGCTTTGAACTGTTCTGATTCAAAGTAATATGTTTTCAAGATGTACATTACTTTTGAAATAAAAGAAAACATCCAGTTTTTGTTAATGTTCTAAACTGTCGTTAGGTACATTGAATTCAACGTTTTCTTAGATTGTTTTATTTGTAAGTCAAAAGTGATATAACTAATTTAAGAAGAGACGATTTGTACATTCCTGCCTAGCTGAAGTTCTTGACAAGATAACTGAATAGAGCAAAATGAATTAAGTGGCAAATTTCTGTCTTTTAGTAAATGAGATTATACTTAATTCAGCATTATTAAACTAAATTGTGAAATAAGAATTAGATCTTATTTTCTAGTGAATGTGATATAATATTTCATGTGAGACCATAAACTAGTTACTGATCTATACACTACTTCTATTATTACTTCTATTATTGAAAGAGCTATCGCGCCTTGCTTCTTGCTTGCACAGGAGATCAATTTTCATGACATGAAGTGACATCTTTCATTTACACCCATTCTTTGTACCTTTTATCCAACATAGTCCATTATAGTTGTCAAACCTTAAATTTTCTATGGGCTTTCAATTAAGATTAAGATAAATATTTCATTAAGATAGAAAGAATTTCTCCTAACAATATTTAAGTTAAACGCTCTTAGGTTTGACTGGAAAATGTGCACATAAACAAACAACAAACATTACATTTTAATCTTGATATGCAGTGAGATATAGAAGTGCATTGATATTTGAAGGTAGACTTAGTTGTCCACTTTTCTAGAATCCTTTTATGTTTTTGTGTGTATGTGTTCTTGTGTTTTAATATAATGTTAATCTAACTATAAGTATCCATTGAACCTTTTATACATAAACTCGAACATACAAACTAATGTACACATACGTTAGTAAAGGAATTTTTCATAACTTTATTAATCTGTATTTATATGTAAAATTAATCACTAATACTAATCACATTCCTTTTGTTTTGTTGTTAATATAATGTCCAAAGTGCAAACCTTGTATACACATAAAAACTAATGATATTTGAATGAATATATATTATGTATTGTACCTTGTTTCTATTTTTATATTATATTGAACACTAGTACAACGAAACAATACATTTTATAAATAAAAGAAAGCATATACACTTAACTTAATTTAAGTCCAGTAACAAGATATATTGAAATTGCTATAAAGATGTCACTATGAAAATTACACTACACCAATCACATTCTAAACATGTATAAATATAAGATGAAAACACATGAAGAACATAACAACTACAGTTATATTATTTTAAAAAGCTTGTAGAGTCTATATATTATGTATTGTACCTAGTTTTTATTTTTATATTGAACACTAATATAAGGAAACAATACCTTTTATAAATAGAAGAAAATATGTCCTCTTAATTTAAGTGTGATTAGTAAATTTTCTTTACTTGTTAGAAAGGCAGATGAGATGTAGCCTTTGAAAAATGGTGAACTAGTATATATTATGTGTGTTTGATCTCTTTCTCCCTCAACCTTGATTTGTGTTTCATTTTGCTACATTATTTGTTTATTTGCGTAAAAATAAATCAATTAATTTCGTAATCAACCAATTGAATTTGTTGTACTGCACTCTGATGGGTATGCTTTTATTCACACTTAACCTTGATTTTCTTAGACTGTAATTGAGAATAAATTTATTTTTCAAATAAGATTTACTCAATCAGAGTTAATTGGACCTTAATTAAGATTATGAGTTAAACTTGGATTATAAGCATATTCTCTTACTTTTTTTGTTTATAATTATCTGCAGATATCTTATGGGCTCCAAATCTAATCAGATATTTTGTAAAGATATTATTTAGATTTTCTACAAAGATGATCATCTATAATTCTTACTTGATTCAGAGCAAATCTCCTTCAAATACTTTGCAATATCTTTTTGCAGCAGATTCAATATTATGAGTTGATATCTGGAACAAAATTTGGAAACAAAATATCTGAAAGAAATTGGGAGATGAAAAATCTACAGCTTTACTGGAAAGAAGATATTTACAAAATTAACCCTTAACACATAAGGAAACATTTGATAATTGTAAAGACAACATCTAAAAATTAAGTTGAGTTAATTTATTGAAGAAAATAAGATTATAAATAGAGGTTGGAGAAGATATGAAAGGGACACTGTTGCATAGCATAAACTCTAGTTTTATTTGCTTTTGTAATTCTTAGTGCCTTCATCATGGAAGGCTAAACTCCTTTGGATTGATTCTCTTGTGATTTCGCAATGAATTATAAGGTTTATCTCCTTTGGGTTGATTCTATTGTGATTTCGCAATGAATTATGAGGTTTATGTTTAATAAAGTTTTGTTCTTTACATTCTATAACAATTGGGATGATATTACTGGTCTGTTTGAGATCTGATTTTGGAAAAGTATTTACTTTTGAATGCTTGTTGAGAATTCAACTGTTTTTCCTTTAACTAGAGTTATCGGTTAATTCACTTAGTCTTAATCAAATTTTTGTATGCTTAGTCAAGAAATAAAAGATATACATCTTATTGAGTATATGCTTGGAGACGAGTGTGATATATTGAATATATCAATAGACACTTGTTTTGCTAATAAGATTGAATTTGATTGATATTTGTTCGATTGAGTTCAACTATGTGAGGAGAATTGAAGGATAATAATCTTAAGAAAATCTAGGAAAGAATTTTTTGCGAAAGAATTTGAGAGGCAACTTATTTTATTTATTATTTTTAAATCATCTATTTTAATTTCTTGTACAACAATCCTCAAACCCTTCCTCTTTAATTTACTATTATCACGTTCTTTATTACAGATAAGTTTTTGAATATTGATTGTCTGAATTTATTATTGGATTTGTTGAGAGACGACTTGAGATTAACTTTTCCTTATTTATACAATCATCCTTCTTGTACCTCGGAAGATTCACATGAAGTTTCATTGATTTTATTTTAATAGAATCTAGTTCTTTTCCATACTCATGTTTTCAACATCATAATACCTCACAAAATCATATTTGTTCCCCCACCTCTTTGGCTTTCTTGAAATGAACACTTCATAAAGCCTTCCCTATCTCTGAAAAAAATTTTTGCCTCCCCTGTTCTCCAAAGTTGTGAGGGAAGTTGGAAAAGAAGAAAGTTGTTACATTCTGAGGTTGAGGCTGGATGTTGGGAAGTTTCAAGCAGAGAAGAGAGAAAAAAAAAACAATTTTATCAATAACAAAAAATGAATAATATGATAATTTTGATAGCGTATCAAAAAAGAAAGAAATAATATAATTCATGAAATCAAGATATGTATCATATATGTAAAAGATAAGACTATGAATAATAACCAATATACTAAAAGAAAAAATAACTGATATAATATTTGTAATATCTAATATATAATTTATTGTAATATTTTCATATAAGACGGTGTATAATTCCATATTTACATATTTACAAAGTTTCACTTTATAAATATTACTTTCTCACTCATCAAACATTTTTAATACAAAATTATAATTAAATTAAAGTAAATAATAGTTTTAATGTGATAATCTTACCTATGTCATTATATTTCTTTAGAATAGATATACCGAAATGAACCATAACTCTCACATATAAATCTAAACATATTAAAATTTAAAATTTTTAATTGTTATAATCTTGTTTAAGAAAAATTCTTACATCCAATAAGTCACATTTATTACTTATCTTTACTCAAAAGAGTAATTATCACTTTAAAAAAACTATTTAAAGATCAATTTTTAGTTACTGTTGTTAATTGTGACCAAAATAGTCATTAGATTTTAGTTATTAAATAACTACACAAATTAAATAACTACAAAATAAAAGTAATGATTGAATTTAGTAACCAATCAAGTCAAAGATAATTGATATCTAAGGTTTTAGTGACCTATATAATTATATTTTAAATTAGTCTCTAACTTAATTAGATAACTTAATTAGATACCAAATTAGAATTTAATGACATGGGTCACTAAAACTAATATTAGATATCATCAGTTATCTTGACTTAATTAATTACTAAATTCAATCATTAGTTTTATTTTATAATTATTTAGTAACCAAAATTTGATTTGATAACTATTTTAGTTATAATTAAAAATTGATATCTAACTAACTTTTTACTTATACTAAAATTTAAATTTTAAAATTTAATTGTACAATTCACAAGTTAACTTTAACTATTAAATTTAATTTCTAACAACTACATATTTCTATATCTTTCCTCTATAAAAAATTTTGCACCCAAAATTAGATAGATTAAGTCATATAGTTTGTTTTCATCACTGAAGCAAGAAACATAAAAGGAGTTGTTATGACGAAAAGGGTATAAGGCATTCCTATAAGTTAGTTTAACTTACCAATCTGCGTGGAGATGAATTTCTTGGTGGTGTGGGGGACCACAAGTGCCGTTAATTATACATTTTAGAATCCAAACTAACGCGCTTTCTTCTCCAATCACCTTTTGTGTGAACCATGGTATTCTTTCTTTTTCCTTTTCTTCCACCTCATCTTTGCTTCTCCATAATTGCCACTTTAATTCTTTATTTTTCTTTTCTAAAATATTTTAAGAAAACAAAAAGAAGCATTTGTATTTCAATATTTTAAACCATTTTATACTTCTTACAAAATTGCATTGTTAAAGAATACTCAAACTACTTCCATTTATAGTAAAGATTTTCGTAAAAGGTTGATTAGCATACTATTATTATATTTGGTAAATACAAAAGTTGAACTCAATTTGTTGAAAAAAGAATAAGATTCTAAAGGCTTTTAGGGCAATACCATGCAAGATTTACATGGAGAAGTGCATACGTGGAAGATGTTCTTAAAAAAAGATTGTTAGGGTTTATGAAATTATGCCTCAATATCTAACTGAAACAAATGTCAAAATATATATAAGGTACATAACTCATTTTATCTCACTTTCATTCTTGTATTTGTATCTCTTCCCTTCTTATAATTATAAAATTTATATATATAACATTATTTAACCTTTAATATCCACTTTCTTTCAATGCCCAAAACGTATCAACATTATATATATTATTTATTTTAGGCATCTATTACACGTTAGTTGAAATAGGAGACAGGATTAACGTATCAGTTTAGGACATTGTTTGGGAAAGAGATGTACATGTTCATCTAAAAGAGGAAAAAGCACTTAACAGGTGCAATTTTTTTCATTTTTTACTAAATAGGTGAAATTTTTTATTTTTTTTTACGAAAATGAGTAAGTCGTATCACGTAAGTACAACTTCTTCAATTAAAGTCGTGTCACGTTGGCACAACTTAAATGCAAAAAAATGAACTGAAGTCGTGTCATGTTGGCACGACTTCAGTGTAATTTTTTTTTACCATTGAAGTCATGTCACGTTCACACGACTTCAGTTCATTTTTTTGTATTGAAGTCATGCCAACGTGACACGACTTCAGTTCATTTTTTTTGCATTGAAGTCATGTCAATGTGGCACAACTTCAGTTCATTTTTTTACAATTTCGCATTCGCTTAAAGTTGTACCACAATGACAAGACTTCTTGAAGTCATGCCTACGTGGCACGAATTACCCATTTTCGTAAGAAAAAAAAGAAATTGCACCTGATTGGTGCTTTTACCACTAAAAGAAGTAAAACTTATAGAGACCGTTGCAAAACTGGTGTACAAAAGAGACTAGCAGCACTAACTATGGAAAATTATGCAGAATACATTTCACTGTATAATAATTTTAGGCTAAACATAAGTTTCTATAAATGTTTTTAATTCTCATTTGGTCCATGTAAGATTTTACTAAATTGGTTTCTAAACATTATCAGTTTAATCTTATTCACCCTTGTGGTTGAATAAAAAAAAGTTTTAAGTAATTCAAATGCATTGAATTAAGCAAATTTAAACATTAAATTTAAATTAATTTATTTTTTCAAATATTTTTTTTTTATAACAAGACAGTTTAAATTGATGGAGCTTTAATTATCTTATTTGGATATACTATTTCAAGTACTTCTAAATATAAAATATCAAATACAGAAATTATTACAGAATAAAGCTTGTCATGTTAATAAAAAAATTCAGATAGACAATGACAAAAAGTAACCACCAGTCTTCAATTAAAAAAAAATTGCTAACATGTACTTAAACCTAGTTTTACTAATAATGATAAAAAAAATATTCACAAACATCAACATCATGATGACTTCCATAAGCATGTCTGAATAATATATTAATTGAAAAAAATAATCTTTATCAATTTCACCCGAAAAGTATCAACTTACATAGTCTAAAAAATAGTATTATAGTCACAGATAATAATTTGTTTTGTTAGAATCAACTCAAAAATAGTGTTTATCAATGTTGGTTGAAAAATAATCTTGAAATATATTATGATGAACATTGATAAAAAAAATAACTTCAACTAAAATCAATTAAAATAATTTCAATTAACATCGATAAGAATTCATGTTAACATTTGTGGAAAACATTAAAAAGGAAAATCTAATAATATTAGTTATTGACAAAAAAAATCTTGGTAGTTGTGACAAAACATAACCGCATATGTACTTTAATTTGAAAGCAATCCTAAAAAAACAACATATCAAACTAATAATTTCTCATTCTTAATTAAGTCGAATCCGTCCTAATTAAAGATTACTTAACAATACTTCCATTAAACTTTAGTTAAGAGATAGATTATAATAAAAAAAGAAAAAGTTTATGAAAAAGTATATAAAGAATTTTAAATTCTTGTTATTAAAATTCTTTCTTTTTAACTAATCAAATTACTCTTGTCACAACTTTTAGAATTTCATATTTTTTTAATTCTTTTTTTGTCCAGAATATTTTATCATAAAATTTTCAAATTCTTTATAAAATCTAATTAACTTTAAGAAATTCTTATCCAAACATGATATTACCTTTTTTTATAATTTTTGTATGTATATATATTACACTATTAATTTGGTTATCCGTGATAAGAGGATGTTATAGGTATAAAAACAAATTGAAAATGCATCATAAAGACCTAATAAAGAAGTGTTAGAGGCATTATGAAAAAAAAGGCGTGTTAGAGACTAAATTATATCTACAAAAACCAATTGAATATATATATATATATATATATATATATATATATATATATAAGAGATAAATATATATAAAAAAAAATTAAATATATATATATATATATATATATATATATATATATATATAAGAGATAATTATAAATATATGCTAATAATAACTAATCCATAACGCTTTGAACTGTAGAAGCTATAATTTAATACATGTAATGAAGAAAATTGAAATTTTACATGTGAAAATATTACCTTGTATTTTTAACTTATTTAAAATTCAACTCATTGACATGCATAATTATATATTATGGGATTTGATCCAAATCTATAGCTTGAAAATAATTTGAAGATTATAAATGTATTCTTTTAGGATAATAAAAAATGCTTATGGTTCAGTTGAGGGAGAAGTTATTAATTATAATAAAGGGTTACTAAGAAACTTGATAAAGGTAAATAACGTAAGAAGTTAAATTACCAATACTATTTTATAATTTTGTTTGCTAATAATAATATTTTCACCGGATCGATAGACTTGTTAAATCTAATCATGTAATACTTGTGTAATGTGCTTATAATACATAAATTTTTGCTATAATTACTCACATTTATCAAAGCAAGATGGAACATTTTTGAAGATTTTTATAGCTTATCTTATCAAACAAATACTTTATCTTATTTGCATTATTGATATATAGAAATTATTTAGACTTTTAGAAATTACTAGAATTAATTTTTTTATCACATCCTATCTCTTATACCAAAAACAAGAATTACTTTTGCTGTTTTAGTTTTTGTCTGTAATCAAGATTGTCTTGCAAACTTGTAATAGCTTTACCTTCTTAATAAATTAATGAATTATTTTTTTTCATAATTAACAATAAGAAACATTTAGTGATTTATATATGATTTCTACATTTCAATAACTATTTTAACTTATTTCAATACCATTTTTTAAAAGTAAATGATTAATTTTATTTTTAAAGTGAGATATAGTCATTCTAGTCTTTACAAGAATAAAATATTTACTTTAATCTTTAAGAAGATCCTATATCATATTATTAAATTTTATAAGATTGTTTTACCATTAAAATATAACTTCAATTACTACTTCAACAATAAATCAGAGATTATTTTCTCATAAAATTATAATATTATAAATTTTAAACATTTTACAAATTAGATTAGTATTTTCGCGCTTTCAAATATTAAATTAAAAAAAGGGCTTCAAAGGAACAAATTATTGGTTTTTTTTTTTAATGAACCTATTACATTTATAGTGGTCCTACAAATTTATGTGTGAATGAATCACAGAGTGTGGGTCTTGAAAGCAAGAATCTGACTGAATTGTTTGTTACTGAATGACTCTTTTTATTTTTATTTTTTTATTTTTTTTCCAATTCCTATGACTTAAAAGATTAAACTATACATTGGATATTTTCCTTTTTAAAGTGTCACCATAGTTCCTACCTCTCCTCTACTTTGTCTCCTCCTTTCTCACAACAAACTCTCTATAGAAAACAAAGGAAGAAATTCCAAATCCTTCTGGTTTTCTATATGAAACTACTTCTCACTCTGCATACTATTCAGTTTTCTTTCTTTCTAGTATAGGTAATTTTCAAGTTTATAAATAAAATAGCAAGTAATTACTTTCTTCATTCAATGGTATCAATTTTTCAATTTGGTGTTAGAGCCACCTAAAGCAAAACAAGATTCAAATCATCAAATCTAAACATCTTTCTCAGTGAATGCTCAAAATTCTGGAGTCTAACTGTTGTGTCTTTTTTTTTTTTTTTCACTTTTCTCTTGGATGATATTTTTTGTATTCACTCACATGGTGTGTTCTTTTTGTTTATTTTAAATATCTGATTCTGTTGATTTGTGTCAACTACTGCAGAGAGAGCAATGAGTACAGGAGACAGGCCAAAAATGCATGAGCAAACTGGTTGCTTTGATCCCAACACAATAGGAGAAAGCATACCCTCTCTAAAGGATAACTTCCCTCAAACTCTTCCAGACCCTCTAACTCCATCACCTATGGTTGTAGGCAACACCACAAACACTGATAATGGCCTTCAAGAGAATCTTGAGCTTTCTGTGGAGGAGCTCTCCTTTAACCATCACAATCTACAACACCAAGATGTCTCAACCTATGCAAGTGGAGTCACTGCCACATCTATTGACATCCCTCATTCACAGCACCTAGGCTTGAACATGGGAAACTCCTACATCAACAACACCAACAACATGGATAACCATTTGGTGCAAGAGGTCATTGATGCCCTTCCCTATCAGCACCAGCCAACTTGGGACCCTACTACTGTTCAGGAGTTGCAAGACATGGCCTATGCTAATCAGATAGAACAGCAACAAAATGAACAACAGTTTCAGCAAATGGAGACTCAAAACTGCAGCCAAAGCTACAACCCCTCTTCCATAATAGACCCTCCTTACCCTTCACCAGATCTCCTAAACCTTCTCCACTTACCAAGATGCTCAGCCTCATCTTTGCACACCAATTCCACCATTTGCCTCACAAACTCAACTCAGAACACACCAAACTTTCAGAATCCACTGGCCTTTCTTGGAGACCTTCCAATAGGGTCAGACAACACAAGTGCATCCTCAGTTTTGTATGATCCTCTATTCCATCTCAACCTTCCTCCGCAGCCTCCAGCCCTCAGAGAGCTGTTTCAGTCTCTCCCTCGTGGCTACAGCTTGCCAACCAACTCAAGGAATGGTTCACTCTTTGGAGGGGATGAGATAGAGGGAGATGGGAGCCAGCTTGACATGGGAGTGCTGGAATTCAACAGGGTCACACCCTCTGTTGGCAAAGGAAGGGGAGGAAAAGCTACCAAACATTTTGCAACTGAGAAACAAAGAAGAGAGCAACTCAATGGAAAATATAAAATCTTGAGAAATCTTATCCCAAACCCCACCAAGGTATATACATCATTTATCAATTTTCTGACTAATAAATAACATACTAATTCCTACAAATGTAACAAAAGATGTATCCATTTTGTTCCATGTTCGTGAAGTAAAGATCATATAAGACTCATTTCTATATATGAAAGACTAAAAGAACAGATTTTTTTCATGAACAATTAAAACTGGACATTCTCTTCATTATATGGACTTAAAATATATGGATGAAGCGGTCAATCTTATTGGTTGGTTTTGGTTAAACACAGATTGATAGAGCATCGGTGGTGGGGGATGCCATTGACTACATAAGAGAGCTGCTTAGAACAGTGAATGAACTCAAACTACTGGTAGAGAAGAAAAGGTATGGGAGAGAGAGGTGCAAAAGGCCCAAAACAGAAGAAGATGGTGCTGAGAGCTGTAACATAAAGCCTTTTGGTGATCCAGATGGGGGCATAAGGACCTCATGGCTGCAGAGGAAATCCAAAGACAGTGAGGTTGATGTCCGGATTATAGATGATGATGTCACAATCAAACTCTTCCAGAGGAAGAAAATCAACTGCCTGTTGTTTGTGTCCAAGGTTCTGGATGAACTTCAGTTGGAGCTTCACCATGTTGCAGGTGGACATGTTGGTGAATATTGCAGTTTCTTATTCAATAGCAAGGTTGGTAACATGTCATTTCTCATAAAACTTAGGTAGTTATTATAACTATAAATTCTTTGCAGGAATAGAATTGTCACATTGGTCTGATTGTGACTTGTTTCACTGTGCAGATAATTGAAGGTTCCTCAGTCTATGCTAGTGCCATAGCCAACAGGGTCATTGATGTTTTGGACTGTCAGTACACAGCATCAGTTCCACATACAAACAACTACTAGAATAGTGAAGATCAGTCACCAAATGTTTGAAACAGTAATAATAATGATAATAATAATGATCATAATAATGGTTATAGTATTAGTATTAACTAATAAATTCATGAAGACTTTCAGAAAATAGGAAATTTTACATGTGTCACAGTTTGAAACTTTCTCATTCATAATATAATTTCTATATTGATCATACAAAGTTATTGTTAAATTTTGTTAGTATGCTGTTTTGGGTTACATCTATTATCAAAAATGTTCTTTTGTTAGCATATTTTGGCTTGGCATCGTGGCTGAACATGCTAGATATGAATGCTTTATAGTTGTTTTCATAGTAGTTGGTTGATTAGTTGAGTCATGCATGAGCTTTTAGAAATAACTCCTTAGTATACTTATTACTTTCCATTGTTCTTAATCTCTACGAGATGACATGAAATTTCCTTGTCTATACAAAAGATTATGTAATAATTATTATTATTAGAGTTAGTACCAATAACTAATAAGTTTTAACTAGTTTTTGCTTATATTGATCATTTCTAATTTAAGCAGCACCAGTCTTAATATCTGTTATATGATCTAAATAAATACAAAACATATCTCATGAAGAGCTAGAAGTAGAGAACCTGCATTGTCTTTCTAACAAACCAAAAAAAAAAATAAGTGAGATGAAATAAAATAAAAAATTAAAGGAATCATGAACATCAACTTGAATTTGCTTTATTTTTAACTACTTAGATTCTAAGACTTTTTATATAAAGTTTTCATCCATGTCAAGTTTGTCTAATATAAATATATACATGTGTAATTTAGATATAACATTATTTAAGACTCTCATCATATGAAATGATTATAAATCAACTAAAAGATTAAAATCCACAGAATAAAATAATGAAATTTAGATTTAATTTTAACTTGAAGGTTTCCGTAAAAAGAAACTAAATAAATTCTAATTAATTGTTTGTTTTTACTTTATATATCATTTTTCAACTTTGTACAACATAAATATTTAACTTTTAAAACAATAGTTAACATGTATATCAAGAAAAAAATTAAAAGTAAATACTTTTATCTAAAATCAAAGGCTATCTAATAAAAAAATGTAAATATAATATTTAAGTTAGAAATTATAATTATAAATACATATAACATAAATGACAAGTTCAACTAATTTATTGAAAAAAGAAACATAAATTCTTGAAAAATTTTAGTTCAAATTATCGGTGTGCCTCATGGTCATTTAATCTAGATATAACAAATATTTTAATTAAGTAAAAGAATAAATCAAAAGGTAAAGAAATAAATTTCAATTGTGAAGTAAATTAAGGCTTTATTGTAAAGAGAAAATAAAATAAAATAAATTTATGTCTAAGTTAAAATTAGTTCATACATCATTTATAAAAGTTCCGTAAACACTTATAATTAAAAAAATCCAAATAAGTTTTTTTATAAGCTAAAAATATTATGTGCATAAGTTATTTTAAAGAACTTTCATTGTATAGCTTTTTAAAGTCTTTATTTTTAACCTGCATAAGCTAATTATATCTTTAAAAAAAAAAGCTTAGTTTCATTCTTTTGCTTTTACTTTTTTTTTTTCTTAGCAGGGTTTATGGATAAATTCATTCATCCAGACGTATCCTAAACTTTTGTTTAAAATTTTTTTCACAAGTTAATTTTTACATGTGAAAAAGCTTTTTTTTTTATATTATTAACATTTTTGTAGACTAAAGTTCCAAAACTTGGTCTCTTCAAAAGGGAATTTAAACTCCTAAAATTAATAAGAAATCAAAATTTAAAAATAAAATGGCGAACATACCAAGATACAAAAAGGGTCTAGACAAAATACAAACTTTTGCCTAACAAAGCATGGCTAAATTTATCTACAAAATGTACTGACAAATCAAACACCCTGCCTATACTTGTTGCCAGGTATCTCACAAGAGAATTAAGGGAAAGGTGACCTCCAAGATAAGGGAATAGGAAACGAGGAAATGAAAAGAGAAAACGGTCACTAATCTAAATGTAAACTTTCCAGGGTCAGCAAGAAAACCTCATCTCTATGACTGTGAATACATCAAAAATCATCTCCATGATTTCCAGGCTTTGCTAACTTTTTTAGCAAGGTACCTGCTTGCATTTACCCCACCAACAGCCAGAAGACCAGATACAGCCTGCCTTGCACTTGAAACCATTACTCTACGCCTCAGAATTCTCTGTAAGCAATTAGCAGCTTCTTCTCTTACGCTGCTTTGAGTATTATTTATGGCTCTTCCTGAAATCATAATCCTTTTTTTCACAATTTGACACACATCACTATTAAGTGGTTATCTTGTTAAATCCCCACTTCCCCCTTTATGTGATTTGGACCTCAACAATAACTAAAGCAATAATTCAGAAATACGTCTAATAATACCAAAAGCATACCTGTTTCCCATAATTTTTCTTTCTCTCCTGTCATTCTGATCTGGTTTCTGATTGATGGAGGAAGTGCAGAAACTAGAGAATAATCCACTGATAAGTCACAATCCTGTTTTAGAAGAGTAAGGAAGTTTCTTTACTTGGTATGTAAACTCCGAATATTCATTTTATACAACTTGCCTGCTTTTGCAAGGTATTTTGACTAACGAATTTTCTATGCACTAAAACATTGGGAAGAAGCTTTTCCATTTAGTACTATTAATAAATGACCCAGAGTGCCATACCTTATCAATAAATGAGATGAGATATATATAGCAATAACTTTCTAGAACAGCAAGGAAAGCTATACTGTTTCTACAAGATATAAACCTCAAGAATGTCTTCAAAAATTAAATAGCACCCAAAGATTAAAATGAGAATATGTAGAAGAAGATGGAAGGTACAAAATAACAGTAGAACATTGCTTATATTTCTCCTTAACAGAAGCTACAGAAAAAAGAAGCATGCAAGAAAGAAAAATGCATTATCGTGACAACATCAAGTGGCACCAAATAACGAGATGGACATAAACAGAAGGAATCACATTTTCATGCATTACAGGATACATGCCTTATGTTTATTTGTAATAAAAATTTCAATGGAAGTGAATCGATTCCTCGTTCAAGCCAGTAAAATAGTCAATAATCAATACAACTTTGTTTGTGATATTTAATTTTCAAGAGGTAATAGTTTAGCACAGAGTTTATGGCACAACAATGCTAAATTCCTTCAAATGCATGGAAAGACCATGAGAACTATTCAGGATATATGGTTGATAGTTATATAATTCCAATTATCGACAAATGAACCATAAAAATGGTTTATCAGATTTTTTGAATGTTGTCAGCGATTTTTTTAGTTCGTTGTCCTAAATTGGAAATATGTTGGTGAAGATATCCAAAAATCAATACCAAATAATAAAGACCTGAGAGATATGTATTTGATTATTGGCAGTTGGTGAAAGTCTCAATAACTTCTTAGCCTCATAATCTTCAAGAAATGGCTTATACATTGAGTGGAATAGATCAAACTGCCCAGAAACGATCTTCTTCACCTGGACAGAATGTGAACAAAAAGGCTCAGTAAAAACATAAGCAACAGGACCCATATTTGCTCAATCCGGCTTCCTTCACAAAGAATATGCACAAACGCAAACAGTTTCTAACAAGTATCTGTCAGTCCCTAAGAGGACAACAGAAATACGAGGAAGGAACGAATATGTGCAGATTCAACAAAAATATTCATAATTACAGCAAACAGTTCTAATCATACTGGTGAAAATCCAACCTGACTGTCAAGGATGGGCAGACATATCAGTAAAAGGACAACTATCCAATGTTTCACATTTTCACTATTAACAGACAAGAAAAGAAATAACAAAAATTGTGACCAAACTGAGATATAACTTCTGTAGACACAAGTTCCTCACATGGGATGGTATCAAGTAATCATGGAGAATTTAAATATATCTGAATTTTAAAGACATTAACATGTCCATACCACATCCTATTGTAGCAACCAAGGAATACCTTGTTTTTATCCTCAGCAAATAACATGCGTACATCACCCGTGTAGGAGAGACTACATACTTTCGCATACAGATCTGCCTGTAAGGGGATGGTTAAATCAATTCAGTTGTCCAACTCTCAAAGCAAAAAAATTTAATAAGAAAAAAGTATACCTCTGTGAATTCCGACGGAAGCAGGAGAAGAGCAGCTGACACTGCAGCTCTCAAGTTAACAGAATTGGTGCTGTTAACATCTAAATTATCAACAACAATATGAACCTGAATGAAACACGTCCAAAAACATAGGGACCAAAATAGGGCTTAATCATGGATCCAAGTAAATTGAGGACAAACTATGAGATAGATATGTGAAACTAGCACTAGATCATTGTTACATGAAATTTTGTATATTCCGTTATATCGTAGTGAATGCATACAAGTATACAATACAGGACTTTTCTTGATATGGGATACAGGGCAGAGACTTAGTCGGTTTGGTATTTAAAATCCATATTCACCTAGAATTTTATCACCATGTATAAACTTCCAAGAATTGCATAGTCTCTTGCTCATTTTAGAAAACTAGCCAGGGCCCGTAATTTCTTTTTTATTTATTATTTTTCCTATCTGAATGATACTGAGATTCTGAGCACTAGGGGTTATTTTTATTCAACCTTTTCCTCTTTTTTACCACAACCACCTTCCTCTCCCTCCCCTTCTTTGGAATGCCAATGCCTCTTTTTTTTTCCCTCTCTGTCACTAGAATTATGTATTTTTAGATCCACCTACACTCATGCCAGTAGTCTGCAATAAGATGTAAATGATAAAGCTTAGAATTTGAATTACTTGTTATACTACTTCAAATCTCTCTAATTAAACATGAGAAAATATAAATTAGCATAAATGCCATATATAAAATATCTATAGCTCTCATACTTAGAATATTTCATATAAGAAAATTAAGAAATTTGTAAACAAATAAGCTTAGAACACAAGGAATATCAAGAATCAAACGATTCTAGACATGAAGAGGATAAAAAGCGTATAACATACTGGTTTCTGTAACCGACCACATAAGTAGAATTTCTCCCAATAGTGTACATCTTGAAGTAAGTCATGCATTCTAACAACCCCATACTTGAACAGCTGCATAAATTTACTTATAGAGACAAGGAATTCGTGAAAAAGGTAATCTTGATTTAACAAATAACCCAAAAAATATGTTAATAGAAAACTAAAAATATCCCAGCATTCTAAAATAATTTCTCTGGAAGGTGAGTTTGCAGGAACTGAACTAAAGGTCTTAATCACACACTACAGCACTGACTCATGATAAGAGGCTGTCGATACCTTTCCATTCCAACTAACAAAAGGGTTGAAATGTACTCCCACACCAATTTTATCAGCAACTCCCGTAATCTAATATGTCACATCGAGATAAAGTATGAGATAAGATCGCCATCTAATAAAACTCAAGCCAGATACGAGAGGCCAAAAGCAAAAGGAAAATCAAACAAAATTTGAGCAAGTACCAGCCTCTCCCCACCAAGGTGCACCATCCAGGACGCATAGTGATGCTTGTTACATTTCAGGTTCTTGATTGATGCCATTGCACGAACAATAAAAGGAAAAACAAAAGATATCAACGGGGCAATCAAACAATATTAAGCAACTCGTAACACAAATAAATAACACATCATTGCTCATAATCACATATCAGTACCTCAGCATGCCACTGCTTGGGGTCAGCCACACCAAGAATATAATCTGTCATGGTAGTCTAGAAACCCAAAAGCACAGAACAGAGAACAAATATTAAAACAACAATTAAATGGAGAGTGGAAAAAGAGGCCCATAACAACGAAGAGGATCAACAAGCAAAAAAGAACTATGGGTTTAAGAAAAGACGACCTTGTCGTGGTTGGATGGATGAAGAGATGATCCATAGACGCATGCAAACTCAACAGGGGGAAGAACCTGAAGAAAACTGCGAAATGATGCATTGTCCATCATGCTTATGGCTACAACGAACAGTGTAGGCACAACTTCAACTCAGCAAATAGCTGTTTTACAGTGTTGTCATCAAAACTCCAGTATTAGTAGCTTCAAAAGGACGAAAAACTAGAAACTACTAATATATTTGGAAAAACGAAGGATCAGTGGGGAGTTTCTTCGAACAGTTTAAGTGCATCGGAGTCGGAAACATAGCATACGACAAAACTAGTGAGGAAAACGGGTAACCCATGACCCAAAGGTTAATCTGGGCCGATCTGTTTTACCCGTCTCACCTTTTTCAAGTGTTCAACCCCTCCAATGCTGTATTGTTACCAATTTTGCAATAATTTTAAATGGGTTAAATATATATCGAAAATCCTTTATGATAAGTCTAATTAACTCTCTATGACTTTGACTAAATTACAACTCAGAAATTGCTTAAATTGATATTTTAAAACAAAAGGACTAATCTAACCTGTTGATTATGATCTTCTTCGTACCATTAAGAAGTGTGTAATATGTTTTTTTGTAGAAGTTAATGTCCTTTTCTCTTCTGATGTCTTATGAAAAAGCTGCTCGAACAGATCGTAATTGAAAGTTAATAGTTATATTAACTTTGACAGAAAATGAATGGTAGCGACCAATACATGTATTAATTGATCATGAAAATATATAATTATGAAGAATTATGATGTTCGGTATGGAACATTTTGTCAAATTGTATATTAGCAAATATTCAATTAGACATCATCAATTGTATTTCAACAATCATATTGAATTCTCGTTTTTAAACACTTCAATAATCCCTAGTAGACCATGTTTGTTTGTTTAAACTGTTTTTTAGAAAGAAAAAAATAATAATAAAATATTTATTAATTTTTAATATATTTGGGTCAAAAAAAATTCTTTTTCTATTGAGAAAAAAAATTAAGTTGTTTCCCATAAAAAAAAACAAAAAAAAAATGCAGAATAAGAGAGAAATTTAAAAGAAACATAAATGTGTTTATAACTTTTATTACACAAAGTTATCTCCAAATTTTGTAGGATCTCAGGTTTTTCAGAATCTCATTTTAATTCATGTGTTTCATATAGTTACAATCATTTTCATCATACACTCCATTCTAAAGTTGTATTGTTTCTTATTCATTCTATCTTTTTAGGTATGTTTTTGACTATGTCCATATCTACAATTTTGGGCATTTGTCATCAATCTTGTTGCTATATTTTCGTTCAATATCTACAATTTTGGGCATTTGTCATCAATCTTGTTGCTATATTTTCGTTCATTATCACATGTGCTTGCTTTAAAAAAACGCTAAAGATGATTCTTGCCACAAAAGTTTAGACCAAATAAAATTTGGGTTGAAGGGAAAACTTATTTCACATACTTCACGGTAAATAATATAGACTCGAGTATTACATGCAAAGCGATTTTGTTCGTGGTTAACAGAATTGATCACATTCCAATGCTCTAAAGGAGCCAACTTGACCACATTCCAATGCTCTAAACGAGCCAACTTGACCACATTCCAATACTTATTTTATTTTTGTTCTTTTTGGACAATACCTATCGATATAAGATAGAAATCTACTTACTCTGAGAACAACTCAAAGTGAGGAAAATAGAATTTTTGGCTGAATTGGTTGGAGAGAATCATAAGAATATTTACATAGTATCCTAACAAGGAGCATCATACAACACAACCAGAAGGTACCTCGTACTGATTCTATAAAAATTCTCAACCAAATAGCCAATCACAAATCAGCTAGCTTAAATATTTCTAATAAAACATTACAAAATATGTACATTAAATCAAAGTCAACATTTATTTATCTACTTTTGTCAGGTAAGAAATAGTGAGTAATACTAGAACCTCGTTTAGCCACATTAGGCCGCTTTTGTGGCCTAAGCCAGGTTCGAAACTCTTCCTGAATTTCTGGTGGTAATTCATCAATGATAGAGGGATCAATCTCATCAATATTATAACTACTCCAAGCTTCCCTCCCTTGTGGTACACCTACACTACATCCACCCTTGTGGGTATCAATCTCTTCATTACAAGTTGAATAACTATCATCAGCAGACTGAGATCCTGCAGCATTGATAATATTAGCATAAGAAACAGAGATGGAAAGCCAAATATAATAAAAGAATGGGATTAGAACATTACCAAGCGATGATGATATTTTAACATCGTGAGAATTTGAAACATTGTTCTGCTCCAATGAAGACCGGGAATTATGGTAACTTTTGAAGATATTTATAATTGAACCGTTCTCCTGCAACAGAAAAAACTTTTATGCTGTAAAAACTTAAAACGCAATAGATTCATGGCTGAAACACCACATCTTTATATCAGCATAACGGATAAGTTGATTAGTTGATATGATACGACAGCAATTCTTTTCATGAGACATCTTTAGTTATATATATGTGTGTGAGTGTGTATATATATATATATATATATATATATATATATATATATATATATATATATACACGCACTTCGCACACATATATACATATATTATATTAAGAATTAGAACAGGGAGATTGGGAGCTAAGATTCTGATAACTTAACCATGGTCAAACCAGACTGCACAACATGAGACATTATCCCCACCATTTACATGTAAAAACCAGTAATGACATGTCATTAAAGTCCCCCACTGAAGAACCACAGCATCCATTCCTTCCGGCATCTATAAAATCCAAGACACAAATGCATCATAGCATCAAGCTGTGTGAAATGAGTGCCTTTGGCTTATTTGGGACATCACAATACTTGGCTAGTGGATCAGTCTTTTTCTTTTCGACACAAAAATGATATGTTGCAAGTAGTAGCTGGACATAAATTGTATATTCATGTCTTCTTTAATAATGAAAACCATATTGGTTTTGGAATAAGCAGAAAAGTATTAAAGAAAACTTTGAATCATATGACCTTGTGGAGAAGTACTGCACTGACAACTGGTCTCAGACCAATGTTTACCAGTTGTTAAAATAAATAAATTTTATATACTGCAATTGGATCAGAATTATGCTGCCATTGGTCTTGTGGAAAAGTGACTGATTTCTAGCATAATTACCAGCTTAACCAGTCTGGTCCAGTTTAAAGAACTGTGTTATGATCAGAATTTGGAACAAAGATAACTACTCTCGGTCAAAAACATTACTCCACATCCTAGATCCTTGCATAACATGATTATAACTGATTTGAAGGTCTTTTATGTTCATGATTCCATTTAAGATATGTAAAACTATGCAATCAGTAGCTACATAGTGTCAGAAAACATACATGAAGCATCTTTCCTGCTCTCTTTTTCTTTCCAACTGCTTTCAAACTAGAGATATTTGAAACATGACTTCGGTCTTTTGCAGGTAAAACTCTACTAGGCTCACCGTGTGTCACTGTGTCTTCACTTCCTGAAATAAAAAAAAATGATCAAATCTCAAAAGGAACCAATAGAAGAGAGAATGAAGAGGTAAAACCAGTATTTCACAGTACCTGAGGGTGACATGAAGGAGGATTCTTCAGTCAAGCCTTTCACTTTAGTGGATAAATGATTCAATGGATCCTGCAAAGGAAAAGGATAAATCCCCATGAATCATTACTGAACACGAAGCATTTGTATATAGATAACGAAAGCCATAGGTTTGAACTTTGATGCACATGCACATTGAATATTAACAATCAGAAAGAATATTGATCAAACTCTTCTTGTTGAATTTATTTACAAATATAATAGTCTTGCCTACAAGCAAGTTTGTTTTTGAGCTCTTAGCTCTATAGCTGAGAGACCCTACCTGATAAATGTACCTTATTCTTAACGGAACTAGTAGTAAAAGCTTAATTCTCATTTCTCTGAAAGTCATACATTTTGCTTCAAGACTTTTTACCCATGAAGACAACCCAGTAAAATGAAAACTAATATTGAAGTCTGATAGAACACCAATCAGCAAAATATCTATGATGATTTATGAGAAATTTATGTTTTCGGATACTTTAATATATTATGTTTATTTATAAAAGTATGACATGTCTATTTGTTAACTGGTATAAAATAATTTCTACCAGACCTCGTATTAGTCATTAGAAACCTTCAAAATCTATCCCACCTGGCAGCTTTGTCACTTAAAAATCATTGGGTAAATGTCTCTTTTGAGAATGATTGTAAATAAAATTGTTATAATATTACACATCTTTACATGAAATTGATCATGATATATACTTGCTTTGATATACCTGTGAATCCAAACAAGCATTCGAATGCTTCATTTCTGTGTAATCAGGATATGGAAGCTGTAAATCATAGGGAACCATTCCCGTACAAGTTTCACTACCTGCTTAAGCACATAGCCTTAATCAAATTAAATTTGAATGGAAGATAATGAGTACTTTAATAATTAAGCAACCAATGAGATGATGTTAAAACCTGAAGGTGATGATGGTACAGCTTCATCAATGGCAATATCTATTGATGGATTTGATGTAGAACTGGATGGAAATTGCCCACCAAAGTATTTAGCAATTGAACGTGTCCCCTAGACACAAATGCCATTTAATATGTAAATTTTAAATAACATTATATGATCCTAAAAGGTACCACTTGCTAAGAATCAACCTAAAATACATGTTAACCAAATACCGAATTCATATAGCTAAGAAATACCAAATGCTAGTAGTAACAGTATACTTAATAATAATTTAGGTTATTTCATTTCAAATGCTAGTGATGTTCCTCAATGATTTAAGGTGATCCTATATCAGGAAAGTTTAGAAAATCAAACAGTTCTAACTTACAGATGGTATGGACACAATTTTACTCGCAGAAACAGAAAGCGATGTCACTCCCCAGATGCTATTTTCATTTCCATGAACCTTAAAGCTGTAGGAGCCCAGAAAATCACGTAACGCAGCTTGAAAAAGAACTAGGGCGTCCTCTTGAATCTTTCTAGTCCCATATCTTAGAGGACAAGATTTAGACGGGAACTTTCTAAGTGAATCTGAATCCCCTGTCTACAAGATAAAAGCTCAAACAAAATATACATAAAATAAAATCACTGAAGAGGATAAAAAAAACAGTTGGTAATCAGAGGATGAGAAAAAGTAAAAAATGAACATCCGATTAAAGGAGAATTATGCAAAGATCAGTCACAGAATAGCCACCTTATATGCTCTAGCATGTAGCGTCAGTGTCTGTGCAATCCTTTTGTTTTGATCCATATCAGAGTAAAGGCGTTCATTCAGCTCTTCACACAGTTGATTAAGCCAATGTTGAACCTGAAGAAAAAAAAAATGAATCACAAAAAGAGATGTACAAGCTTGTGAAACTACAAATCAGAATCCTGCAAATACCAGCCAACAGAAACTCCGAAATAAAGTACACAATATTTATGAGAGCAATAAAAATATCTGATCCAAGGAGGCATTGAAGTAAAGCACAAGCAGTGTTCATCATGCATAAATAATAAAAATGTTGCTGAGTGCAGCATCACCCAAAATAAAGTGCTACTGCTAGGAGTACTGCTCATATGAGAACTCTTACTGAATCAATTGTCTTCAAAGCCTGAGGCCCAGGAAATGTCTTGCCAGAACCATGGCTCTTGGGAAGTAGTCGCCCCTCAACTTCTTCCCCATTGATTCCTCTTGCAATATTCCACAACCAAGTACTGTAATGCTGTAAAAGCTAGAATCAGGAATAGAATACCAACAGGTTGCGATGAAGACAATCAAACAGACAGTAATGAACTAAGATACAGATCAGAAATGCAAGCCATAAGAGGATGACAGATAATTGCTATTTAAATATGAGATCCCAAAATTTAAATCAGCAAAGACAGCCAAATGATATTTTGGTAGCAGATAATATATATATATATATATATATATATATATGTGTGTGTGTGTGTGTGTGTGTGTGTGTGTGTGTGTATTTATATATATATATATATATATATATATATATGTGTGTGTGTGTGTGTGTGTGTGTGTGTGTGTGTGTATTTATGTAACATCATATTAAAAGACAGAAACTCACCCAGTATTGATCCCATACCACTGTTGTAACTTCTCCTCTGAAAACTGAAGCAGATCACCAACGGTGTCAACACTAAGATCACTCTGTAAAGAACTCCCCAACTTTCCCCCAAGGTGTTTCCTGCAAGTCAAGTTTTCTTCAACAACATGCTTTATGATATCAAAGATACATGATCAAAGAAAGTTCAAAACAGTGAGAAGAGTTACACAAAAAACTGAAATTGGTATCTTCATAAACTTGAAAAAATGTAAATTCAGGACAAAATTGGATAAGATTTAATTATGAGTGAAATGCATGATAACATATAATGACACATTACATTTTCTTTATTGGCAAAGACGCAAGTAACCCTTCAACTGATGAGTGTGGCACAACAGTTTGTTGTGCAGGTTTGTTCATAGCACTTGCAAGTTTAGCCAGCATCTGAGAAAAGCATCAGACACCAGTTATTCGTCATAAAAAAAAAATCAAGGATCCTTAGGAAGAAAGATGTCATAATTTGGACAAATAATACATGGATATATAAGCATATCAAGACTGTCTTTACCTTATTATGAGCAATACCAGCAGAGCATGTAAATTGTGTCTCTTTCAGCACCTGCATCCTGAGATCACTAACAATGACAGCCCCACAAGCTAATAGCTTATCTTGGTAACTAGCATCACTTCTACAAAGCCACTTCCTAACCTCTTCTTTGGCATCACTTCCATCCTGAATAAAAAACCAATTTTCAGTACTGCCATATACTTTCATGCCTGTGCTGCCATTAACTTAATTAAAAAGAAAATAAAGATGAGGTAAGTGCATTAAAATTGCCATAATCAATGGTCGTGATAAACGGACAGGACTGCACAAGGACTGGACAAGCAAGTTTGACAGGTATTTCAGTAAGCAGGTAAATGTAAACTCCAACTTAAGTTTCAAGTTGTACTGCATTTAATTTTATTATTTCTTATAATTGTATGAAATTTATATTAAAAGTGATGACATTGAATTCTTTTAATATTGCTATGCAAGTTAGTATTAAACAATGTTTATAACTTAATGGCATAGAAATTTAGAAACATTCATTTTACAAATCAATTATTCATTCAATTGATATTTTATGATATATTTTAACATAATTTGATCTATATACATGTGCCCACGTACAGACACATTAAAATTAAGATTCAACTCCTGTTTTACATCTGAACCAGAAAACACCTTTTCTTCAGTGCATTGATTGACTGCATTTACAGAGAATTTTGATTTAATATTGAAAAACTTGCCTACCAAATAAAACATTTTCTCTTAAGGCAGACAGAGAACATACAAAATAAACAAAAAAGAAAAAGAAAAAATTGTCTTTTGTATCTTGATATTAACATCAATAAAGCAATCTCAGAAAAGGCAAGACCTCTGACCTCAATTTCCAGCCCCAAAACATGTGACTTGAGAACTTCCTCCTCAAACTCTTGCATGCTTTGTGGAGATGTTTCCATCAGCATGGTTTCAGCAGCATGAGTTAGATCAAGATACACCTCATCAATCGAAGCCCTCTCACAGCGACCCTTCTGCGAAAGAACCGAAACAACCTGAAAATTTTGAAATCGGGCACAATTCAACACAAGGGAATGAATGACTCCAAAGGTAAACAATCATTTTGAAATGCCAGTGACACGCACCTCCGAACCCGCATTCCTATATGAGTTGAGATCAGCCTTACCACGTGCTACCGGAACTTGGACCAGTTGAATTTCCGGGCATGCCTCCTTGGCTTCATCACCTCGCATTGAACTGAAAAGAACACAGATAAGGCAAACGTGAACGCATGTAACAGAATAAAATAAAAAGTAAATAGCCAATTTAGTATCTGAAATTGTGATTCATTGTCACTTTAATCTCTAGAATTAACCAAAAAAAAAAAAAGTTCCCGTATTTGTAAAAATCGGTGCCTAGTCCAAAGACACGTACAAATGACTTAAGTGATCATATTAACTCATTGAGTTTAAGCACTTAGATGAAAAAAATTACAACATCAAAATTAAATTAGGTATTTCTTCTAAAATCAAGGGTTTGGTTCAAAATTACCGTTTGACGCCACATCTTCGAGCCTCATAACTGACAGCAATGAGAGCCCCACCTTTGTAGGAGTTGTACTGTATGACTGCAGTGGGCAAGCCCCTTAAATTTGGTTGTTTTCTCTGTTCCACTGCACCAATCAAACAACAACAACATCATCATCATCATCGTATAACCACACAAAATAGGTATTATTTGAAGAGAAGAAGAAGATTCAATTCAATAATGAGAGAGAAGAAAGGAACCTTGAACGTAGAAGCAATCCATGTCTACGTGAGCAATCACTCTTGCATCGCAAGTTTCTCTTCTCGCCACCGGCATGGCTTCTACAACCCTCGTGTTCCCTCCAAAACTCTTTCCCTTCTCTTCCCTCTTTATCTACGTGCCAACCCTCACACAGCTTGTGTTTCTTTTTTTTTTTTTCTTTAACAGTTGTCATCTATATAATGGAATTTTTAATTAGATAATTCTTTTCAAATTGTTTTTAAATATAAATTATTTTTATATATAATATATATTCCATAATTTTTTTAACATCACATACATACAAATAAATAAAATTAAAAAAAATTCATAATTAAAAAACGACAGTTGTATTCCATAATTAAAAAACTTTTTCATAATTTTTATTTTTAAAAATTTGAATACAAAAACGACACTTGTATTTCTAATAGTAAATTTAAAAATAATATAAGATGTAATATGATTAAATTTATATTGCTTAAATCATTAAAAATCAAAATATAATGTAATCATGTATTTTAAAAAAACAGTTTCTTATTTCTTTATAGTTTTATTATTTTCATTTATAGATTTTTTCAAAATTAAAAAAAATAAAAAGTAAAATTTGGTCAATAACCATTGAGTTGCTCAAATTTATAATAATTTAACTTTTACGTACTCCCATAACATGGAAAATTATTCTACACAAATCTTCACCAGAATTTAAGTATGTATAGTTAGTATTTTATTCTTTCAGTAAGGAGGGGTACTCCCATAACATGGAAAATTATTCTACACAAATCTTCACCAGAATTTAAGTATGTATAGTTAGTATTTTATTCTTTCAGTAAGGAGGGATCCTGCACGCACTCTGATGCTCAGGTCACTTTAGGGTTAGAAGTGAATGAGCTTATATTTATAAACGTAGTAGTGGGCTTAATGAGTTTGGGTCCATTATGTTGTATTTTGTTATTTTGTTATGATTTTAGAAGGACTGCTTCTTCCTGCACCTCCATATCATCTTCCTGCACCTCCATAATTTTCAAAATTCCCATAATAGACATGAGTAAATTACAAAATTATCCCTGTTGCTATAAAAGAAGGTTTTCCATGGAAAGGGTGCGGTTCATTTCTGAACATTGGTGGAAGGTATCGCAATGGTGGTGGGAGGTTCCTACGGTGTTGGAGTGGGAGGTTGAAGGCAATTTGGGTGGCCGTCGATGGTTGTGGGTGGCTGAAAAACAACCACTGTCGTCTTCGTCGAGGTATCTGTTATTCATTTTTTCTGATTTTCACGGATTGTAGAAACCGTAGAAGTTTAGTATTTACGGATTCTGTAAGCCGTAAGTTAAAAATCAAGATTTATGCCTCTTACGGATTACACAAATCGTAGTTATTTTAACATTAGTAAGAGCTTACGGTTTGTACAAACCGTAAGTGCATAGGTGTATAAGAGAACTCTACGGTTTGTAGAAACCGTAAAAGTAATAGACATTACGGTTTGTAGAAACCGTAGAAGTATTTGCAATTTTTTTACTCCTTACGGCTTCTATAAACCGTAGAACATTTTTTTGTCTACGGTTTGTAGAAGCCGTAAGAAGTAAAAAAAAATGCAAATGCTTCTACGGTTTCTACAAACCGTAGAACATTTTTTTTGTCTACGGTTTGTAGAAGCCGTAAGCAGTAAAAAAATGCAAATGCTTCTACGGTTTCTACAAACTGTAATGTCTATTACTTTTACGATTTCTATAGACCATAAAGCAGAAGTGACTTGAATTTTTATGTTTATTTGATTTCTTAACGTGATTATTTTAAATATTTTCTTTAGTCTATCATGGAAGGAGAATATTTGAGTAAAGTTTCTGAAGAAGTAGAACAGTTCAAATTTTTTTTTTCTTCTGCGGCTTGTACAAACCTCACAACAGAAAAAAAAATTTCTACTGTTCTACGGTTTGTACAAACCATAGAAGAGAAAATTTGAATTATCTACGGTTTCTACAAACTTTAGAATTGTTCGACGGTGAAAAAAAATTGGACCATTGCCGTCCTCCGGCACCAATCCACCACAACTACCTCTACAATCTAAAATTAAACTTATAATGATGATTACCTTCCTTTCAATTGCTTGAATGGGTGCCAATATGATGGAAGTTGAAGGTTACGGTTTTCACGAACCGTGAATGGAGAATGATGGAGAACCAAGCAACCAAGGTGAGTATATCTGCACTGGCAAACTGAAATACAAGCACTGAAAGTGGAGGTGGAGGGAGAGGTGCAGCCGTCGTGAAATGGGGTGCAGTGGCGTGGGAACGGGGTGCAGGCAAAGTTGAGGAAGAAAGGATGTGAAGGGTGATGGAGGGTATTATGGGATATGAAATGTTTTAAAAAGGGTTAAATGGTAAATTTGCCTAGAGTATGGAGGTGTAGGAAGATGATATGGAGGTGCAGGAAGAAGCAGTCTTCGTTTCGCCACATAACTCACCACTTCTTTGGCACACTCATCAAACCCCGTTACACTAGTCACTAGTAGAAAAATAGCCTTCGTCGTCGGTTCTAAGAGGCTTTTTTCGTCGGTTTTCGACCCGACGTTGACCTAGGAGACGTTGAATCAGACGTCGGTTTAATATCCGACGTAGTGATTGAACTCACTACGTCGGTTAAGAAAACCAAAACCGACGTGGTGTTTAATAATATTATTATTTTAGGGAGTTGCACCACGTCGGTTTTGTCCTAAAAACGACGTGGTGAAGAGAAAACCCACGT
>Ga0209489_103129_pt1 | contig 32666 bp, 19 predicted proteins | sample SiratrowhiteBW_FD_187527 | JGI IMG/M metagenome (GOLD analysis project Ga0209489, IMG submission 187527) | Root nodule microbial communities of legume samples collected from California, USA - Siratro white BW (SPAdes) (version 2) | ecosystem: Host-associated > Plants > Roots > Nodule | place...
TTTTAAGAACTTGAAAAAAAAAAAAAAAGAAGAAGAAAAGTTTTAGATTGTTATTTTTATTTACTCCAACTAAAGCTTTATCAATCAAAAAAAAAATTGGCCAATGTGCAGATTAAACTAATGTGGAACTGAAAATGTGGTCTTAACCTAATGTGCATGTAGTGGAGAAAATTGTGACCAAGGGTTTTCTGTCATGAGTCATTACATTATGGATAAAGATATTATGGAAGGAATGCAACAATGAGGTTTTGACTTTTGAGTGAGGTGCAATAGCTTTGCAGAAATGTGAATAAGAAAATTTATAAAAGCCTACATGACTACAACAAAGGACTACAGAGAGCTACACTTGGACCACAGTGAGACACAGTGCAATTATAAAGAAATTATTGTATAGACCAGAATTATTTAATCCGAGTAATCTTTATGTGACATGCAATTTTATTTTGTAATTTGTAGAAAGAATGTCACAAAATGATTACATGAACTTGGATCATGTAATAATATGTTGCAGTTGTAGCATGAAAGAGAGGTTTGTCTGCTGTTAGCTGCTCTATTGAGTGATGATAATAGAATGGAAGTTAATGTTTAGTTGTTGGGAAATAGCCAAAAAAAGCAGGTTTAGGTGTTGGTGGTGTAATTGGTGGTTCAGTGGCATGTGCATGTAGTTTGTTATCTGTGCTTTCTGCAGTGTCTTTTAGGTGGAACTTGCTTGGTGACTTAGGTAAGTGATCTGGAATCTGATTCTATGGAGCCTCTGCCCCCTAATTAATCAATCATGGAATGAACCAACACTGGAGTCTGCTTTGGGAATTGGGATGACCCTACCAACTCTTTTTTAAGGCTGTCTCTAACTGTTCTTTTTATTTTATCTGTACCAAAATCAAAATGATGACTCAGATGAAAGTAACAACCATTTGATTACACCAAGCGTGTGGGGTCAACAAATATGTTCTGACCATGCTAATATTTGCACAATATTTTAAGAACTGTTCTGCTCAGAATGTAGTCCTAAGGATCAGTTTGATGGTTTTTTAGTTAAAATGTCATTTTTCACATATTTGATTCAAGTCTGCAGTCTGCTTCTTTCAATGCAGCAGATAAAAGACAAAATTTTCAATGCTTTTTTTCTTTTACACATTTTTGCAAACTTAATATTTGGTCATGTTTTTAACCATATTACACTACGTAAATTTTGAGATATAGTGCAAAGTTTCAAATATCTTCATTTAACAACCTTTCTTATCTGTTCTTTGTATGAAGGGTGCCACATAATATTTTTAGAGACATATTCATGGTTTATCTAGAGTTTGTTCTTACCTAGTTTTCAACCAGCTTTACAAGTTTATAAAGTCATAAAGGTATATTTACCTGCTTGATGTTTTGTTTCCATCACAGGTGAAACATTCCAGAATAATTATACTGTTCTTTTCGCCTTTTGTGCAATTGAACGGACAAGTGATACTCCCCGATCCATACTCTACCATCTGCATGTTCCTGTCACCTGTAACTTCAGTTTCCCTGCAAATGATGATGTCAACACTCCAAAATCACCTTGGATTGAATCACACAGGCTGAGCTACTAGACCAACAGTACTAGCTATATAAAAAACTGTTACATATTCTGCTCAGCCATGTGACTTTGGTACATTTTTATGGGTTGTAAACTATAAATACTTCACTAAGGAACACATGGATCAATTGTTACACTCTTGTTCCAGTTTAATCAGTAGGACTATTTCAGTTTAACCAATAATCTCGTGTCCTCCTACATATTCAACTCGAATAAACTTGTTTCTAGTGGAGGATATTTACCTTTAATTTAAGTTGCAGCTACGTCTTAGCTTAGACTACATATTGTAATACTATTTTTTCCACCTATTATTTTACCATTTCTCTGTACTCATACTAGAGTGCAACTGTAAGAGAAGACTCTCAATCAGATTCAGACGCAAATGATTGGATGAGTAACAGTGTTCCATCCAATCATTCGGCTAATAATATATTTAATATATCATTATTACCTAAACATGATTTAGATTGAAACTTGGTGAGATCAAGCTTTATGCTGGAAACAACTCATGATTGTGATCCCAACAAAGCCTGCCCTTTGATATTTGTGTGTTGTGGCGTGTGCTTTTCCTTGTGATTATTGCGAAATAACAACAAAAAGTTATGAGGAATCTTGTGATAGTCTTCTCATTACATCAGTTGAGGAGCTTTAAATAAATCAAATTCACTTGCCTTTCTTCTCACATACTTCTTTTCTGATTCAGTAGTTTTAGTTTTCTGGAATCACGAAATCTAACTTAACCACCTGGTAAAAATAGTTTGTGCTGAACAAAAAATATGATTCTGGAGAAGAATGAAGAGATTGTTCCCCAACAGAACAAGAAAAAACTTATCATGCTGCTTAGGTTCCAAAGACAACAAACAAAATGGAGTTTATCAACACACCAACACATCTACTCATATGAACAAAATAAGCTATAGATGAAGTGTATGAACTTGAAATTATGAGTTATAACCACATGAAAGAATACACAATAACCAATTAGTCCTACATACATACCCGTTTTATGCAATAATTCTTTGGTCTTCAATTGCCTAAGAACTTGCTGAGACATCACAAGGAGAGTGATCAAAGGAAAAGAAGGTTGTTTATGTATGTAGAAAAGGAAGAAAATAGTGTCTGCTAGGATGCTGAGGGGAATGAAGCCTGGTCCGAAATCACTCAGAAGAGTTATGTATGAGACCACTTACATGAATGATCTCGAACCAGACGACATTCCCCTCAACTTTTTATGTATATATGGCAGACAGGGGAAGGGTGGGAGGTAGGGAAGAGAAAAAAGAGAATATGAGAGAGAGAGACAGATGACTAAAGTTTTTGATATGGCCATGCATTATTTTTTTCATGGGGTCCTTATTATATACGTAAGTTTCAGAACAGATTCTTGTTTCTTCTTCTCTCATTTGGCCGTTGAGCAGATTCTTTCTTTGCTCACATGATTTGCAGTCCACTTTCTACACTACCCCTAACTTGCTTTTCACACGTAGGATTTTCATCATGAATCCTTCGTTCATATAAAATATGGTTTTTTTGTTTGACAAGCTAACATTTCGTCAGCACGTTGTTTCGTTATGATTTATATGTTATCTGTCCTTGCATAGGGATTAACCAATCTACTTTGGAATTTGCATTACCAAATGGCACCTAATTAACCTTGTGTCTGATGATGTTATTAGAAGGCTAAAAACTTGACCATCAAACCATAGTTAAAGTAAACAAACGACCCCCTTTTCACCTACTTAGCTAGCTACCTGAGTCTAACAAAAGCAGTGCTGAAATTGGAGGCACATTATACCCTTATTGGTGTTACAATCAAAGTTTTGATATTGTGATCAGTTTTGATTGTTTTGAAGGTTTTGACCTTGAGTTTATACTCCGCTCTCAAGTAAAGGATTTCCCTTTTGCTTGCCACTAGGGTAAAGAGAAGATAGTGACGGACTTCGATGGGGATCCATCATACTGCAGCAATATGCCAAACTTGACTAACAAGTTTAACAACAAAAGTAGTTTAAAGGTATAAGCATATATGTACAAAGACATGAGAGAGAGAGAGAGAGAGTAGATTTTGTACCAAAGAAAAGAGTAACATAAAAGTCGCAAAGATTTGTATTAATTTTGCCTTTTGTTCAACTACTTTGTGACATTGCATCAGACCCTCAAGTTTTGTGCCTTCTTAGAATGTAATAGTGTTATTCATAAATGTGAATTTAGTGTGTTTATATGTGTATATTATTATTATTATTATTAATGTTAATGTGCATAAGCAAACAAAAATTGAGTTCCTAAATTCCAATAAAGTAGACATAAACATATTGTACTAGTTTTTCAGGCCTCAAATTTTTACTGCCAACCACAGTCACCTGAGATCAGTCCAAATCTGACATATTTACAAATTTTCATTCAGAATATTTTCTTCAAATGTGAAACACTAGTTCCTTAGAAGCCAGTGTTCAAACTTCAAACTCAGCAATCTCCATTTTATGTCTTCTTATGCGATTTATTTATGAGTTAGAACTTAGAAAAAACGAAACTGAGATAAATACAAACTTGCATATTTAAAATACTTTTATTTAGACTTTTAGGTAGAGGCGCCTTGCACACATGACACATACAAATGAGAAATTGTATTTGATAAGAGAGAATTTGGCTAAGTTGGAAACATGTGTGATCCAGCTAAGAGAAGTTAGTACACCTTATTCCTGTGGACACGAACCTTCCCGATGGATTTTTCCCCCATCAAGTTCATTATCAAAACAAAGCTCACTGAATATGCCAAAGACATTTCTCTAATACGATCAAAACAGTGTCTGGCCCAGAAATCTCCATATTGTGAAGGAAAAAACACACATGAATAAAGTTTTAACTGGAGAAGTTTTTAATTTAAGACAAAGACCTAAATTCAATATCTTATTTGATTTTATGTTCATCAATAATATCTTTTCATGTTTATGAATCTCAGAAATCAAACTTGTTAAGAAATCAAACTTCCCAGAAATCTTATGAATTAGATGTGTATAATGTTAAGATGTTGATGTAATTAATTACTCAAGATATTAACACTTGAATTTTGTCCATATTTTAAGTCAAAATGAGCTTTTGGGGGGCCAGCAAATGTCCGAAAATGCTGGCAGAATAAAGTTTCCTTGATATAACTTCCGAGAGCTAATAGATAAATCTAACACCAAACAAGCCCAACAGAAAAAGGTGGATGAAATCATTACTTATATGCAAATTTATAAAGAAATCATTCCCCAAATGACCTGCGAGTCAAAAATGCCTCTTCCTTCCACATTTCCAAGTTTCTTCAACCAGAAAAAGGTCTCAGATTTTAAAATTTGCCAGAGGGGACAATAATTGAGACACTCCTCCAAGAGAAATTTAACTGGTTGAAAAACCCTATAGGGATATATTTTTCCTCTTTCTTTTAGACTATCCTTCTCTATGGCGGCTTACGTTATTACATTGACCTTTCCACCTATAGAAATGTGTATCATCAATCACTTCAAGATGTTAAATCTTTCATTTTCCTTTGGTTTATCTAAAACCTTTTACCGCAAAAAGTAAACACATGATTATGCAGTTGTTTAAGCTTCGGTGATTATATTATATGGTCATTAATGTTGTCCTCGGTCAACAATGTTTAGCGCCATCATTACATTTGCAAATTCAGTTTCTTCAATGGCACCGTCAGATCAGAATAACCTCGAGTGTGTTCACTTCATATGCTTTTCTTTCTTGTCAAAACTTGTATCCTATAGTTAGGTAACATTCCTTTACAAGCCATCCTCCTAACGCAACTGGAGTTGTGAAATGACCCTTTATCATATTAACTTTTTTGCCCTTTCCAAGTGGAGGAAAATATGCAATACAACTCAAATGCTAACATTTTTATCTTATATAAGTGATAACATTGTTAGATAACTGATTAGGTGATTATTTCTTGATCACATAAGGTAGTATTGAACATAGGACGAAACTCATACATGAGCTAATTAAAATAATATAAGTAGGTTAATATATACATTTATTATCTTATCTAACTTTAATATTATAGAAGATTAGAGATTTCAGGTAGATTAAAATAAGATCAAATTATAATATAAATTTTCATCTTATAATTTAATTTTGTAAAATTAAGTATAAACTAGTTTATTAAGATGATATTAATGTTGTAATTCATTATATATTCGTGATCTTAAAATAAAATTAAAATATATTTATTTTTCTTTGTTTTAAGCTTAGTAGGAATAAGTTTATTTATCTCTTAGTTTTTTTTTTATATTTTGTTTGGATATAAGATTTTTCAAGGGAATTGTTTGGCTAATATCTTCCCACTATACTCTCTATATAAGAAGAGCTCACATATTAAGGTAACTCAACTTGGTTTAAAATGTGACTTTATATAGAGAATTCTCTTTGGTGGTAACTTTTCTTTTACTTTATTTAACTTATCCTTGGTGGTGCTCTTTAGTTTATCTTTGGTGGTGTACAAAGGGTTGTCATTATTGTTTATCCTTCATGAGGCTCTTTAACTTATATTTTTTATATTTTGGTGTGATTTCAAATTAGGAAAGTAGAAAGTGATTTCTCTTAGAATTTCTTATCTTGTGAGTTAGGTCGCAAGTAATGTTTCTCCGTACTTGATTATCTAATGGAGTGATGCAAGGTGTTTTTCAATTTCAAGTATTATTGAATTTTATCTTGTAAGCTAGGTTATAAGCGATGATCGACATCTTGTTATCTCATGAAATTTGAGTTGCGTAAGGTGTTTTACAATTCCTAACATTTTCTTGAAAATATTAGCATGTAATATTTTCCTCAAAATCAAGATTGAATCGTTTAATATTTTCCTTCTAATTAAGCTAAACCCCTTCAGAATTTATATCAAAAACCTTTCTTTTACTTATTACCCACGTCTTGGAGAAAGTTCAAGCATAACTCTTGCTTCATAAATAAAATTATCGTTCATACAATAGAATCATAAAAATAACTTTTGATAGTTTATTAATGAAAATATTCAATAACTAGATGAAGATCATTGTATGAAAGATAAGAAATGTGTAATGGTATGGTTGGTCTATGGATTACTAGAACAATACACCATAAATTGTAAAAAGAAATTATAAAAAGTGATGTACACATGAAAATGTAAAAGATCTTATTCCGATGACTTATTATAGTTACATGAGTGCTTGATTCAATACTCATGCATTGCTTGGACCATAAAGAAAGAGCAAACACATAAAAAAAAGACAAATAAAATGTACCAAATGGAAAAAAAGATACACTTTGTTTAATCTTTAATATTTTCAAATTCAAAATGTCAAACCTATTTGAAAATTCATATTTAGAGTTGATAAGCCCAGTAACATTAAACTCACATCAACATTCAATTATAATAAACAATTGACAGTTGAATATTATTAGACATGTAAATTCATTTATACTATATGTACATTAGCATAATAATTCTGAACAAAATAACATTAAATAATTATTAAGATATTTTCCATCATTAACTTATGCTAAACAAGAAATAAAATATAACATAAGACATGATTAATTTTAAATAAACTAATATTAAATAATTAACTAAATCCTAAACCCTAAACGTTTAGGATTCAAATTGTGAGTATGAGTCACATATTTAGTTAAAATGAGAAAGTTAAATAATGTATAAGAAAAAAGACATACAAACTCATTGTCTTATGCTCTATTTGCTTCAAGGATAAGAAAAGAGGGTTACATCTGCCTTTGTTTCCAAGGATGTGCATTGATTTGCAAGTGTGAAAATGAAAGAAAATAAGAGAAAGTGGTTTCGGCAAAGAAAGTGGTGAAAAGTTACATTGAAAAACACAACATACGATTTTAACTTGGGAAAAAAATACACATAATCGATCGTGGAAAATTACATTGAAAAACACAAAAATACTATTTTAACTTTGGAACAAAATACACAATCAATTACATGTGATGTATAATCTATTATGTATATTTTTTTACACATAATTGATTATCCACCCCACATAATCAATTATCCACCACACATAATTAATTATGTGTATATTGTTTTTATGCTAACCAATTATAAAAGATTTATAATTATGAATATATAAGATTATATCACAATATGAAGTTGGTGGAGTAGAGTGTATCCTTATAAGAGGTGTGTGGTTTGATTCCCTACTTCTCTAGTTTTTTTTCACTTACATTATAATAACATAAATATGATTAATTATATAATATAACATAATAATAATAATTAATCATAATTATTATAAAAAATAATATTATCAATAATAAATTAATTTTAATTTTTTTATTTTAAAATAACTGATAATCTTATAGTTCCATCAACTAAAAAATAACAATTAATGACATTTTAAATTAAAATAATTTTAACCCTAAACTCGAAATTTCTAATTTTACAATTTCATTAATAAAAAAATTAATCAAATTACATCCAATAAATAATCACATCTCATTGTAAACTAAATATAAATTCAAAGACAATTGTGTAATTTTATATTTTTGTAATTTTCTTAAAACAAATAATTTCAGATTTCATTTTCAATTATTTTTAATAATAATAATAATTCCTAATCTTACAATTTTGTCAATTAAAGAAATTATAATTTTAATCATACCTATTACATCACTCACAGACTTTCTTCTCAAATCCTTTCAAATTTTTCTCTTAGTCCAAACAATCAAACTTTTTACAAACTTTCATCTTAAATCAATTAAAATGAACTCCCTCAAATCTACTCCTCAATCCAAACAAAGCCTTAAAGGTTTTAGATTGAAGATGGTATCAATTCCTTATGTGGGTCTGATTCATGTCTCATTGTTATGAGATCTCTTCAATGTTTCTTTCCTCGATTCACCCAAGTACTGTTTGAACCCTATATCGAAAGTCTTTTTTACAGAGATTTTAAACAAATGTGTCTAGTTAAGTGTGTGAAAGGTGGTACAAGTAAGAGTCATTTGTAATGTCCTTGTGTTTAAAAATGCTTCTAATCGAGAAGGATGATGATAACTAATGTGGAAGAAACTCTTAATTTAGGAGAAAGATTGTTAAAAAGAGTTTACGGCAAGTCAATTCCTTATGTATGTCAACTAATGTTTCATTAACGTAAGATCTTTCTAATATTTTCTCCCTCGATCTACTTAACAAAAAAGAATAATGAAAATATGATTATTTAAAAGAAAAAAAAGCATAAGAAAAAAGTAATTAAATTTTATATATTAAATGAAAATTTATGTATTTAATAATTTGGAGCATAAATAGTAAATGACTAAAAATTTCATGTTTAATAACTAAAAGCCCAATAATATACAAATCTCAAAAGAAATTACTCCTACACTCTTATAATTTCTATCCACTATGTGTGTGAAAGACACAATTACCCTTATCTTGATATATAAATTTTAATGTACTTTTTTTTTTCTTTACATCCATCCATTGCATCTCTACATTTCATAAGATGGATAAGTTTTTTCTTTCTTGGTTTTGTGTTTTTGTGATTGTCCAAACATTTTTTTATTGGTTGATCTGTAAATTTTTTGAGTTATTATAATCTATGATAACATTATGATCTTCTAATCAAAAATGTTTTTTATGAATTATGAGAAATAATATAAAATGATGGATTTAAAATTGAAATTCATATTTTAGATTATATGATTTATAATATTTTTTATTTTTTTACTGAAAAACAAATATTAAAAAAACCTTCAACCTCAACCTCTATAAAAAAATATCAAATAGTTCTTAAAGAAGCTACTTGACTTGAACATCTATAAGACTTATCCAATAATGTCCTCTGTTAAAAAAAATGTCCAAAAGAGGATATGAAGTGCACAGTGAAGAGTAAAGTAAAAACTAAACTTCTAGGATTTTAGAAAGATATAAATGGCAGAAAGTAAAATAACAAGTACCTATAAGAATGAGTGTTCAGAAAAAAATATAGAGATAAATAAGGTAATAGGCATTGGAATGGATCATCTTATTGGGACTTTTCATCCTTGGGCGTACAACTTTCTCCATCTTCCTTACCCCCAACACTCTCTCTTCATAAAAATAAATAAATAAAAGGCAACTATTTAAAAATAAAATTCAAAATTAACAATTTATTTAAAACTTATAAAATTAAAATTTGAAATACAATTACTTTAAAACTTAATAAATTTTCAATAATCCTTTGCACTTTTAAATTCTTAAAAGTGGGTGAGAGAAGAAAAGGGAGGTTATAATTTTGTTATTTAAAAATAATATATATAAAAAATATACTTTTTCCAAAGACAAATAAATTATTGAAAGATAAATTTATATTTAAAAATCTTATTACAATATAATATTTTCTTACAAAGCATGTTGTGTGATAGTTAAAAGGGTTGTACACAATTGTTGTTAGTGAAAACTAATGTATGTATACATACCAAAACTTGAGCTGACATTATCTATTTCAATCATAGCCAAGATTTACTCTTATGTATATAATGACCTCTATATTATTTATTAAATTTTTTAATACTTAAAAAGACAATTTAGTTCGATTTTTAATAAATTTATAACTGCTTAAATAATTTGAATAATTTATGTTGTTTTAAGAACCATTTAAAAGAGTGAGTAATGATTTAAAATTCAAATAGTTAAACTTGTATAAATTTTAGATAATTTTCAGTTATTTCAACCACTAAAATAAAAAAATATTTTTCTTAACTTATGAAATTGTGTTTTCTAAAGTGAACGGTTGAGAAGATATACATGTATAAATCATGCTTGGGTTAGGGTATTAATTTTTTTTTTCTTATCAACAATTACATAAACAAATAGGGTTTTAAAGCATATTATTTATTCCGACTTTTAATTTATTAGTTTTGTTTTTTAAAAATTCAAAAATCAATAATAACAAAAAATAAAAAATAAAAGAACCGCCAAAGTTGTGAACACGAGTAGGTTAAAGGCCTAAAATAAAATGTGGATGTGCCTGGCTTACCAAAAACCTAAATTCTGCTGCACTGCAACGTTCTCTTCGTAACCAAACGCCACCGTTGTTCTTTCCTCTCTGTCCTCCGAAACTTCGAGAATCACAGTCAGTTCTCTAACTCCGTTAGGGTTTTCTACATTATACTTTGTTTCACTTTTCAATTTATTTTTTTCGTTCGCAAAGAATCTTCCAATGCGAGTTCTACAGTTTTCACTGTTCGTTAGAGTTGAATAATTGCATTCTCTTTCTTCGTTTTCGCATCTGAGCAGCTTGTTCTCTTCGTCTTGTTCGGTTAAGTTGTTCTTCTGCACTTCTTTCTGGTATGATAAATGGTGGATTTGATTATTTTTTGAGTCAGTCTGGGTATTTTTTTATTCAGCGGGTGCAGGGTTTTATTTTAGGGCATTGGAAGTTGCGGAGTTTGATTTTAGGGTTTTGTAGATTTCGAACTGTGATTCTTGTTGTTAACTAGTCTTCTTCTTGATGAGTGTGTGTATGTAGATGAGACAGTTTTTGAATTTTTTATCCCCCCTTTTTGTGTTATTTAATTAATTTGATTTTTGTGTTCTGTTGAAAAAGGATATTGATGAGCTGTTGTTTCATGTGTTTGGTTTCGTAGTTGCTGGGATGTCTGGAGAAGTTTATGATGGACAAGATGCTGGCTATGTGCCTGAGAATCCTGAGTTTCCGCAAAATCATTCTGAGGAAAATGATGGAGGAAATGTGATTGATGACTCAGGGTTTCCGCAACTGCAGCCCGATGAACATGATGAGGCCAATTTGGCAGAGGATGCTGATGTTCCTGAAAACAATTTTGATGAGAATGATGGAGAAGGCTTGCCTGAAAACCCTGATTTTCCTCCGCAAGAAGATGCTGAGGAACAGCATGGTGAAGGAGACACTGAGAATTTTGGCTCTGAGGAAAAACAGGGATCCCAGGAGGAGTTGAAAGGAGGTGAAATAAAAAAATGGCCAGGGTGGCCTGGGGAAAATGTTTTCAGGATGTTAGTTCCTGTGCAAAAGGTTGGCAGTATAATTGGTCGTAAAGGCGAGTTTATTAGGAAAATTACTGAAGAGACTAAGGCTCGTATAAAAATTCTTGATGGTCCCCCTGGAACTGCAGAAAGAGCTGTGAGTATATTTTCAGTTTCTTGTTATCCATGTAGTGATTGATAATGTTGGATATTAACTGTTTCAAGCACATTATGCATTTTTCCTATCCATCTGTAGGCTTATTAGTATTATTTGAATGGATTTATTTTATGCTTGTCCTGCACCACCCTCTCATATGATCTTCCTTTTCCTTCATTGACCCATTCTTTTATTGAATATGTATATTAATAGTTAAGAATACCAAGCTGTGGTCTTACATGACCCACCTCAAAGTTGCTATAGTGGGTAGGGGTAGGGGATTGGTTATTGATAGAAGATAACAAATCCATAATTTATAATATAGAATATATGAAAATGCTTAAATATTATCCAACTTAATGATATATTCTTAATTCTTAAGCAAAAATTTATAGTCTAACGCACATTGACCATTAACTTGAGCTATAACATTGTGTAAAATGAAATTACACGAAATTAAAAGAAAATTAGGAAGATGATGGTATTTATAGAAAAAACGTAGGGCCATGACAAGAAAGATAGTGGAATTTGATGAACTATGAATAACACACTACACAAATAAACTAGTCATATATGTCTTAGCTAAGTTGCAGCACTTAAGTGTTGGAAGTGAACTTGGCAAGAAAATGAATGGGCTTGGCAGGAAAAGGGGTTGATTGTACAAAATGTTAATATATGTTGTAGTTGAGTTGCAGCAATTAAGTGTTTTTTGAATTGCAAAACAGTGATTGGAGGTGAACTTGGCCAGAAAATGAATGGGTTTGGCTGGAAAAGGGGTTGATTGTGCAAAAAGGGTGAATCCGGTTATCATATGCTATCTGGTATTTTCTGATACAAAAGTACTGCACTATGAGTTTATTGTTGCCACCCGCTGCTGTGCTCTGCTGCAGTGTTATAGTGCTGCTGTTGGTACCTATGGAGTAACATCTATTTGATAAATCAAAGATACATCCTGCTTAACTCTATATTTTTTTAGTATCTGATTAGTGCCTTGATGTAGAAAACATATATTTGAACGAAGGTATATAATAAATTTGATATGAAACATAATATAACACATGAATATTATTGGTAAGTAAGAAATTGTGTTATCAAAATTGTTATCAAAATAAAGCAAAAAATTATCAAGGGAATAGAAGCATAAAATAAAAAATAAAATAAAAATAATCTAGTTGAACCCAATAGATAATAAATAATCAACAAGTTAATATATAAAAAGAGATGTCTTTTGTCACGATGACCAAATGGGTGTGTGCAGGTTGTCAGCTAATATGAATGACTAAAGTGGCTTCAAATTGAAGAGCCAAAGTTCAAGTTGCAGGAAACAAGCATTTACAACCGCTGAAACGTTGTTTTTGACTTAAGAATCAAATAGTCTGTGCACAGATTTTGGTGGAAAGAAGCGTTCACTTCCTGGTAACTTCAGAACTTGGTCGGTTGGTGTCTTGCCACATTCCCTGAAACACTCTCCTCGGACAACTCTTAAGTTACTAAAATAAGAATTAAAAAGCTTATTAAATTTGAAATATATCTAATTTGAAATATATCTAATGTGTATATCTTAAACTATATGGAAAAATTATAAATATGAAGTATATCTAATTAATAAAACTGAAATATATCTTGGTCCATTTAACTGCCTCATATCATTATCAAATTCCTCTAATATTAACATTCTTTCTAATAAATGTAAATAATGTTAAAGAAAATTTAGTTTAAGAGAGCTACTAATTTGTTGAACCAAAGACACTCATTGTTGGAAATGAAAATAAGGTTAAAAGTTAAAACAGATTTGTTTGATTTTGCTAGTGATGCAATAGTGATATGTTTTTTGCAACATGATCAGCCATGGTCAAGTATATAAAATTAGCTTGCTTTAAAATTTGAAATTGAGTTACTTGTGTTTCTTTCTCAATTCTCCTTTTATGCTTTTAAAAGGTAATGGTTTCTGCAAAAGAAGAGCCAGATCGCACCATACCGCCTGCTGTGGATGGTTTGTTAAGGGTTCATAAACAGGTTGTCAATGTAGAGCCTCATCCTGCTGATGGTGCATCAGGTGCAGGACGCACAGTTGTTACAAGGCTTCTAGTGGCAGATACTCAGGCAGGGAGCTTGATTGGGAAGCAGGGAGCCACTATAAAATCCTTTCAAGATTCCACAGGTTGCAATATACGCGTTCTTGGTTCAGGTGCGCCTTCAAGCACTGTAAATTATATTAGGAAATGTTGCTTTTGTTTGTCAATGAACAGATTTTCCTTTTCATTATTTTCCTAAGTTGTAGTGAGTCTTTGATGCTACATATGTTATCAGTACAGCTTGATCTACTCTCAATGGTGTACTGTAGTTTTGTTCTGATTTTCTTATTATGTATTTGAAAAGTTGGCTGTGTTTTCAAGTAATGAACTAATATTTAGTAAACATGTATTTGAAAAGCATGATTTATGATATCCAAGTTAGTCATTGCCGTACCTGAATGATGTATTATATACAACAGAACACCTCCCAGTGTTTGCTCTGCGAGACGATAGTGTTGTTGAAATACAAGGAGAATCTTCTGGGGTCCACAAGGCAGTTGAACTTGTTGCAATTCATCTACGTAAATTCTTGGTTGACCGCAGCATAGTTGGTGTATTTGAAACACAGGTGAGTTCAATTTACTTTCAGTTTTTTATTCAAAATTGAAAAGTACCTATGGCCAAATTAAGAATGTATATAGAGAATTTATCTCGTGAGTTTAATCATGTCATGATAAGTCTGATTTGAATACTCCAAGCTATATACAGAATGTTGTTTTCAAGCTTGGGTTATAGTTGAGGATATTGTGTTAGGTTAGTCATATGGTGGGATGGAAAGCATTAGGCTCAATGTTGTGTAACTCGAGGACTGCAAGAGGATCGGAAAGGTTGATAAAAAATCGTAACTCAAGGATTGTAACTCGAGTCGGAAGAGTTACTAGTGTATGAAATATTATATTCATAAATATGTCCATCCTTTAAAAATAATATAAATGATAAAAATAACTACATAATAGTAAGTCTTTAAGTAGTAAGATTCAATACATAACACAACTAAAAATAGGTTAATAATTTGTAAAAATGTTCATGCATAAAACAACTAATAAATTCATAAATGTGTAATACAAACAAACTATCATTTCCCAATATTAAACACAAGATAATCATTGTCCTCCTCCACATGATCTTCATTTTCATTAATGTCATCTCCATGACATTCATCATTAGTAGCAATTGGAGGAACCTTGAAATCATCCATAGGTGCAAGATTACCACCTCTACTAGCATCTTCATCTTCTCCAGCTTCAACTAAGATGTCTTCACTTGAAGCATCTAAACTTGAATTTGCTTCATTCTTCCCCACATTCCATTCATCATTAGAAGCAATGTTATAGTCTTTTGTTTTCCTAACATCCTCCTTCTTCACTCTTAAATCAGTCATCACAAACACCACACCATTCATGGTCTTTTGTTGTGAACAATTTCTTTTCTTGGTGTGGACCTAAATAATTGTAAAATTAACACATCATACTAGCCTCTAAAAAATAATTATAAAATCAATTTCATAAATTTAAATTCTTACCCTCTCAAACTCAATACTAAAATTGCAAATCTTTGTAATTTTGAGATGTTCATCACCTTGTGATTCCCACTATTATGATGGACTTTTGGTTGAGTGCACATTGAGCTAGTGAACTAAAAAAAAAAATCCAGACTTGCTCTTGGAAACTCTTAATTTTAGTATCAATCTTACTGTCTCATCAATGTCTCCCACCAACCTATCCAAACAGTTTCACCACATAATCAGCTGTAAACTCATCATCGTAGTGCAACATTGATTAAGGTAATTGCCTACGGCATGCAATGGCATATGCAATTGGTTGTCTCATCTTTGATCAATGATTTCCCAAAGAGGAGTGTTGCTAAGTAAGATAAAAATAAGTAAGTTAATCTCCCAACAAAGTCTATATTTCTAAAAAACAAATTAGAAAATCAAATATAAGTGAAAGGTAATTAGTTATTGTTATTACCTCTTACTAAATCCATTGAAAAGGCTTTGTATCTTCTCTTTAGCAGCATCCATTTCTTCATAAATAAATCCCATGGCTGGGTTCTCATCTGAATCCACCATGTGCAACACCTTAATTAAGGGAAGAGCACTACTCATGCAATTCAAAATATTTTTCCAAAACCCCTTATCATTCGCTATTGTGTCATGATGGAGTGGTATTGTCTCTTTCGCATTAACAATTCTCCAACTACCTTGTAGTTTGTTGCATCATTGGTTACTATTTGGATGACATTCTATTCCCCACCTTAACAACATCATCCATCATCTTGGAAATTTTTTCAGCTGTCTTGCATATGTTAAAAGTGTCAATAGGCTTCAAAAAGACAGTCCCCTTTGGACTATTTAGTAGAAAATTAAATAGTCCTCCTATCAATCCATCCATCTCTCATCATTGCACATCCATTTTTCTTCCGAAATAGTTAATATTCTTCCAAGATCAGATTGGTGTTGTCAACCAGTTGCTTCAAATATTTCACCCTAATTTCATGGTATGATGATGACTTAAATTCGGAACCATGTTTGGAAACCAACTCAAGCATCCTCTTGAACTCTTCACTCTCTACTACATTAAATGACATTGTTGTAGAAAAATAAAGCAATTTCTTGACATGCATCCTCCCTCTCACTTTTCATGAAAATGGCATTGTGAGTAGTTTGAGTTCTCCTTTCCTTGAAAGTACTTGATGTCTCCTTACTCTCTTCTTGACTTAGTCTTTTTCTAGCATTTTCTGAATCAAACATATTACTATCCTATAAGCTTCCTCTAGATATTGATTTTTTAATCAAATTTTGCTACAACACGAAAACCACACCCAACATTAATTTTTTAACATCATAAAATGCTATACTGCTCCAACATCCTTTGAAGTCCCTCCTTGATGATGCTTCAATGGATAAATCCCACTTGTTAATACTTTCTCAATATTTACATTTCACATTTCTTGTTTTCTCATCAATAGAAACACAATGACTCCATGCAGGATCAAATCCTTTTCTAGTAGCATCACCTATACCACTTGATGCCATTTTTTTACTTCAAAATCTAAATAAAACTGAGCAACGACAAGCACAACTACAAAAAGAATAGAGAGGAACAGAGCGTGAGCAAAACAAAAAAAAAAGAAGCAAGAACTATAATAGAAGTCGTGATGGTGGTGAGTAGCGAGTACTGCTAGGATAGCAAGGGGTTTCAATGCTTTCTAAGTGTCATCATTTTATTTTCACATTCTTTGGATTGAAGGGAACTTTTGAATTTATTTATTTTGTGAAGTTTATGGATCGATTTTGTTACCATTCATTTTGTGGATAATTATTTTTTTTTCTTGCACCAAAACTTCAGATGCAAAGGCCAGATGTTCGACCAAACCAGAATGTGCCACATGGCCCACCACACCAACCTTGGGGTCCTCCTCAAGGTTTTCCAGCTCCCGGACCTGGTACTGGTGGTGGACCTGCTTTTCCACCCAATCCTCAGTATATGCCCCCATCGCATAACTATGATAATTACTACCCACCTGCTGATTTGCCTCCCATTGACAAGCACCTTCATCAGGGTCCTGCACCTGCCTATGGAAGAGATGCTTCCATGGGAATTCATTCATCCAGTGCGCAACCCCAACAATCTGTTGTGACTAAGGTATCCTTTTTGCCAAACTTGACTATTGCAGAGAGGAACATTGATTTAAACCATTTTTTGTTTATTTTTTGGTGGCTTAATATGATTTTTTTACTATGTAGGTCACGCAGCACATGCAAATTCCACTGTCCTATGCAGATGCTGTTATTGGAGCATCAGGGACAAACATCAGCTACATCCGTCGTGCCAGTGGAGCAAGTATTACAATTCAGGAGACTAGGGGTGTGCCAGGAGAGATGACTGTTGAGATAAGTGGTACTGCTTCACAAATACAGGCTGCCCAACAGCTAGTGCAGGTATTTTGTTTTAAAGGGTTTTCGTCATTGTTTAATAGACTAGTCAATTGGAAGTGGCAATGATTAAATTTGTGTAGTATGCTTTTTCTTGTATGCGTTACTAGCTTCCAAAATATGTTGGGGTTAACTTAAAGTTTGTCTTTTCAATATTCTTTCTTTTACATACAATTCTAAGTGAATGATATAAAAAAGTAAGCGTCGCATAAGGAGAGGGAATGCAGTTGACGTCCAAGTATTTGTTTATGTCTAGTATTTTTGTCATGAGGTTTGAATGACAACGGCTGAAGTTAGGCTTAAAAGAATATTGTTGATGATGCACCTGAGAGAACAGATTGAAGTTATCATTGTCATGTTAGTCAATTCTTTTTTTCAATGAACATGGAGTTAATGAATGCTTATCTTAAGACGAAAGGTGCAGAATGAAGTGACAATTAGTTTAAACATTATTGGGAGCAAGGTGTGGATGCTCGTTGATGTTGTTGCGAGCGTTTTTGCTGTCATTATTATGGTTGCTTTATTAATATGTGTATCTGATGCAGAATTTCATGGCTGAAGCTGCTAGTGCAACTCAGGATCATATGGGGGGATCCATGAACCAAGGTTACAATTCCTATCCTAGCAATGCTCCTGTGTACGCATCTCCCCCCTCAAGCGCTGCTGCTCATGCAGGCCATGTACCTTCCGCAGATTATGGACCCGTTTATGGCACCAATTATGGCTATTGAGAACATTACATTTAGTTTTAGATGAGGAGCCATACCATTTGTAAACATTCAGCAGGCATGTTCGTGCCAGCTCCCATATTTTCGCTGTATTACACTTCGTATAATGACTGGATAGGATTTAGAGGATCATATGATAACGTTCTAGTTCTTTTTATGGGCTTAACTAGCTTTTTAACCTTTATAAAGTAGGGTTTTTGTTTTCATCTTAGATTATTTACCCGTTTTGATCTTTTATCAAAATCTTTTCATATCAATGTTTTTATGATCATGCCGTATTTATAAAATCGCAAATTTTGATACAAGTTAGATTTTTATTATTAAAAAGTTAAATTGGTTTTCCATTTCTAAACGATATCATTGCATGGAAGAAATTTTAGTGTAAAATAAAAAAAAAATACTAAGTAGAGAATAAAATAGTACAGATTAGGTAGAAGAAAGTTTAGTCGGTGTAAAATTTCTAAATTTGGGTAAGCTGTTTACTTTAAGTTCATGACTTATTTTCTGTAAACAATTTTAGTTTTAAAATTAAATTATATTTATTTATGACTTCACATCATTGGATGGCGTGTTTGGGAAAACGAAACATTCACCACCTCAATCTTGCCATATTTTTTGAAACCCATCTTTAACTAGCACTAATGACAAATTCGTCCATGTTTCCTAAAGACAAGCTTTAGAGACATGTTTTACGATAATTGCTTTATATATTTTGCAAAATGAATATGGTATATTTAAAAACTTATGAAATAAATTTTCTAGATGTCATAATAAAAAGATAGAGGTCATAAAGAAAAAGCAAGCCCAATCTTCATTTGATCATTTTTTACTATTCTACACATGATTTTTAGATGATGCTTACAAGTTCACTTAAGAAAGGACAAAATGCTCAAGAAGTGACTATCATAATGAGATACAAAATTTCTTCCGAAAATTTATTCGATTGTCTTAGGAACTATCAATATTTAACTCACACATCTCAATAAAGATTTCGAATAACAAACCAAACTTCTCTACTATTATATAATACATTTGGTAGTATGAGCTAAAAGATTAGAAACATGTACTACCTTTGACACAGACAAAATATTTGAATGCAAGTTTTGGGAATCTTATTCAAGATGTTTATAAATACTTGTATAATAAATTTGATTATAGTTTAAAGATTTTATAAAAAGAATAGATATAACTCAATTAGAATAAAAAAATATACAAATCAAGTGTCTATTTACTTAAACTATTACACTCATAACAACTATTATCCTTCGCAAGTTTTACGAAAATCTTTTGAAATTTATTTTCTAAATTAACATATAATAATCCCAAATTGTTTATCCATATTATAGACTTTATTTAAATCCCTCCTTTTCATATTTAAATTTTTTCTTAATTAATATTAAAATTGATTTATTAGGATTAATTCTTTACATAACAAAATAAAAATTTTATGAATACAACTAAACATTGAAGGTTAAGTCGTGTGAACATATCACCTTTGTTGTGAAAAGTTTGACTACTAGAAATAATGTATGTTTACACTTTTCAAACATATAGACTTGATGAATGTAGTAGAATAATAATAATAATGCATCCATACCTAAAAAATTTTTATTTAACAAAAATTAAAAGATGAAGAATCAAGAAAAAAATAAATCTTCTCCGACTGTAAAGAATGATTAAAAGCAACAAAGCTACAAACTCTAAACAAAGAAAAATGACATTAATGAAGAACCAAAATGTTATTTAAATCTAAAGATAAAAGACAAACCATTTGGTTTCCGTAGAAATGAGAGAAAAGGCAAATTAGTTTAAAGTAGATAAATAAAATCATTTAGTAAAAATACACAATTACCATAATATCTCCCGTTCTCCAAATCTCATAATTTGAGAAAGAAAATTTAATTTAATTAGTATAAAATACCTCCCCTGCCCATCCCTTCAAACAAATGATATCCAACTGAGCCGACAATCCAAATGAATGCTCCTATGACCATTCCGATGTCATTTTCTTTATTAAACTGAAAATTTTGTAGTACATATAAATCAATATGGATAGAGTCCGGGTGAGAGGTGTCGATGGTCTGGTTTTGTACTTATGGTAAAATACACTACAGCGAGGAAAATACCATTGTTTTGGCTAGTCATAAACATAGAACATATCACGCACTTGAATGTACTAAATTTGGAGGGAAACAAATTCTGAAGAGAGAAATGTAGACAAAATATTGCAAAATAATATCTTGGAGTGCATACCAACAACCTTTTCGTGTCAAAAATCAACTACGTAAACAAGGAGACTATTACATATCACTGTTTGAAAAGCAGTCACGCAAAAATGAAGCAAAAAAATTAGGATCTCGGGATAACAGCTCTCCTCCACTAGTTCATGGAGTAAAAATACCTTTGAAATCAAAATCAAAGGAATACAGTCGAGACTGAAATGTCAAAAATCCCTTAAATAATGCTTGATGAGAAGCTAGCTACCTTTCATGTATTTGCTCAAAGCAAGTTAGCTACGGCAATTTATGTAACCCCGTTGAGTGATAAAACTGTTATCTAAATACTTAAGCCTTAACTTTTACAGAATGAAGCTAAGAACCCGAGAATCAGAAGATTTCTTTCACATTAATGGATATCACAGTGGTTGCAACCCATTTTTCCACAATCTATTAAGTTGACACATTCCCCACTGTTTGTGGAAGTTCAAGCCTGGGCAAGAGTTCAGAGGCAACATTGTCAAATGAGACAAGGTTGAGATGGTTTCTGTTTCCATTCATAACATTTGACAGATATGTTATTTCCTGAGATACCACATTCTTTTCAAGTATGCCAAACCAAAATCCATCATCTTCGCTGAGGTTCGATGATCTTAATATGTCTACTACCTTCTCCAGGGTTGCTACATTCCTACCAGCACCACAGCCCATGGCTGTTGCAGCACCCACTGCATTTGCAATTGCCAATGTATTAACCAGTGGCATATTATGTATAAAACCATAGGCAATAGCAGCTACAAAGCTGTCTCCACACCCAACAGTATCAATAACATTCACCTGATAACAGTTTAGAATTCAAATTAGTTTAAACAAAAAGTTGAAGATTGTCAAAGAAAAAAAAAAAAAGTTGTCAGACACAAGTTTATTAAATATTATTGCAACTTAAAAGAGACAAGCATTTTTGAACAATCAAAGAAGAAATAACATATACTTTGAGCAAACCAAACAGTTGAGCTTGATTATTCCTTCAATATTAGGACATTAGAAACGCACGTTTGACTAATTAAGGGTTAAAAAATCTTCCAGTTGAAGAAATCACAATATTCATAAAACCTTTTGATTACTATGTCCTTAACTAAGATTTTCACCTTTAAGCTGATAATACCTGTGAAACTCTGAATAACAAAGTGGGTCATAGCACTGCTAAGCAGAATGGCAGTATATAAAGTGGAAAAAAATATTCGTTCCAAAATTGCAAGAATTTAAGAGGCAATAAAGAAGATTAGAATGAGAAGCTAATGCCTTGAATCCAGGTGCACAAGCTATACTTGATGCCGTTATTAGAATTGAACCCTTAGAACCCATTTTTATAATCACCCATTTTGTGCGGATCCCTCTTTTGAGAAACTCCTGCCCTGCTAATATTGGATCTTCTATGCCAGATAATGACTCTGCCTGTCATGCAAAACAATAAAATAAAAAATGTCAATAAATTAGGTAGTTTGCTAAACTATCTACAAATAGAAGAAACAAAAGCAACTTTAATTTGCATCACGTTAGTGTTTTATGGGAACAAGACAACCAATATCTTCTGTACACGACTTGTGAGATTGCCAGGCCACAAATACTCCAATCCAATAGTCTTTTGCTTAGGCAGGAAGTTTGACAACATATAGACTAACAACAAAAGTAAAGTAAAAATTGCTGCAGGATTTACATAATTTTGATCAACTCAAGCCTATGAATTTCATAAACTTGGTAATGTCTGATTAACAAAGATAGAAACGAGACCTTTTGGAGTCAGGACAGGGCACCACATATTCAAAGTTTACTAAAATATGAGACTTTGAAATGGCAGACCTAAGGCAATTTGGAAACATAGATTGTGAACAATCTGCGGAACTGCCATCCATGCTTAAAAAAATAAAATTAGATACCACCTAATGGAAACATTAAGCTATCTGCCATCTGCGTTGCCTTTCTATGGTAGATGAAGATTTTGGAGGCAGAGAGATTTACAACAAAACAGAAGTGACAGATGAGAACTAAGTTGGGATGAAGGTTTAGATTCATCCTTATGTGTATATGTGTGCATGAGTGTATATATATGTATGTATGTATAATTAGTCATTTGGTCCTTATAAGAACACAATCTTTACCTTTTAGTCCCTACACACCATTGGAGAAAAAACAAATTCTGTGGAAAGCTATAAGAACAAGGTACCCATGTGACTGAGAAGGGCATTGAGTGTGGCAATATGAATGCAAACTAAATAAAGGGTAGTTAGGGCTGCATAGTCTACTTTTCTCAACCTGAACCAATACTTTTCTCATTTGTTTAATGGGCTATCCTTAAAGTTTGTGGTTGTCAATAGATTATCCACAAGATGCTGGTGTTGAGTCTTGACTCATCCATCAAAGAATGTAGAATAAATTTGTAGAGATAGGAAAAGTTAGCACGCAAATAATTGACAATCACGGAATCAGAAACAAAGGAACATACAGTTTGAGCTTGTACATCATGTCTAACTTATCAAATACGTTGAAGTCTAAATGTGGTTGAAGTGAACAAAGCCATTAAATAATAATGTAGTAGGCACCTTACCAAAACCAAGGTGTACAGTAGGGAAAAAGGGAGTGGCAACAGAGGATGGTGGGGGGTCTGGTGGGCAAGCAGGAAAGGTGTGTTATCATTGATCTGTAGGTATGGGTTTGGACTGTAAAAACCTGCTAATGATTATGAATTAGGCTCAATTTTATCCTGAGAAATACAGATGATAAACAAGGTCTAAACAATCGACCGATACAAGAAAATGAATTTACAGGATCATTTTTAATTAAAGATTATGCTTCTCTTCATACTTCCAAATGCTTCGTATGATTTTTGCTACAGGTTTGAAAGAAAAAGTGAAGCAAACTAAAAGTTGCAAGACTAAACAACACTTTTAAAGGTTCCAGATAGATACAGTTTCTTGGACAAAAGACTCTTTGTTAAGGTGAAATAGTCCATAAATAAGCAACCAGAAATATATACAACATACAAAAAGTGTTGGACAAAATATGTCCATATTTTAGGAGTGGTGGAAACACTGCATAAGGTTCCAAAGGTGATAAAAAACACAGAATATGCTTATGAAGTCCTTAATACGAAAACAAGAAACTGAAACGGAGACAGATAAAATGGAGTACTTGCCGCACATCTAAATGCAAAGTGCAAAGCAGTGATATATAGGACAATGAAATACATACATACATACATACATATATATGTATGTATGTATGTATATATAAGGAAAATTTTATAGATTATAAAGCAAAGAAGATAGTAACTACATGACATCATATCAGAAATAGTACAGCTTAACCTAGAAGCAGACAACAATAGGCAATCATAATATCTATCAAGGATAATGCAATATGAGGCGAGATTTAAAAGAAACCTCGTCAGAAGTCAGAAGAAGAACATCACTCATTCTCAGTAACTGGTTAAGAGCTCTTTGTTCATCAGGGCTCCCCCCAGTGGAGAGTTCCATTCCACGTGGTCCAGGATCAAAGAAGATTGATGTTCCAACTTCAACAGCATATTCTATTGCTGAGAGTATCGCACCGGGAGAGAGCTCGTCAAAGCCATAACCATTACAGAACAAGACCTTTGAATTTTCAATAGCTATTTTAACTTCACTGGACAATTTACTCATCCAATGAAATGCAGGCTCCTTGCTAAAATCAGCCCGACTAATAGAGAAACCATGCATGGTTAGGTCATTGTAAACAAAAATATGAAAACAAAATCATACCCACCCCGATATCAGCAACACAAATTAGAGGATGACTTTTACCTGCAAAACCCATGTCTTTGCAGAGGATCAACAAGAACCCAACAAAGAAGAGTATCATAAGAAGAAGCACTATCACTACTAGAGCTGTCAATGATTTTGTTACTATCGTCATTAGTAAGTATCCCAACCAAACCAATGCCCTCGTCATGAAGCACATCTGACAGAAACTTCCCATAGATTTCATTACCCACATGACCAATAGATATGCAGTTGAGTCCTAACCTTGCAGCTGCTATAGCCATATTGCAGTTCCCACCTGCTTCCCAATATTTCTACACCAAAAGCCATAGGATGAAATAAGCCAATACAATCATTTGCACAAAATAGCTCAGAAAGGGAGGGAAATTGCAGGAATGACAACATAAATTTCCATCGTTAAGGATCTGTAACTCAACTAAATGTGTATTATTGAATAAGTATTTATCATGTAAGTACTGATGTATAAGTTATTTCTATAATTGAATAGGAAATAAGAGCTAAATTGTTTTCATGTAAGTTGTAAACTATTTTCATAAGTTCTTGAAATAAGCTAAAAACTACTTATAAGAACATATAAAATGTTAATCTAAAAATTCTCCAGAACACTTAAATGTTTCTATAAATTTCTCTAAAAAACATACAGGATAAGAAAATAAGAAGAAAAAATGAAATTAGTTTCTCTATAAGCTAAAATAAGAAAATTAGCTTATCCATAAACTAACTTGTAATTCGCATATTAGTTTATTTATAGAGAAACCTCATTCATTCTCTTTCATATTTTCTTATGCTAGACGTGTTCTATAGAAATTTTATCCAAACAGACCTTCACACAAATACTTTGATTCGTTCGCTAAAAGGTTATCCCCCACAATAGTAAGAAACTAATTCTTTTCTAAAGAAGTGGATTTTGCCTCTTCACCAAAGTTCTCTCCATTCACGAATCAAACCCCAGAAAATACGCTTAAGGAATCCCTTACACAAGTACTCACACCAGAAGACAAGTCTGGATAAGCTCTTCCAGGCAGAAGTCAAAGCGCGATGTTCTTAGAGGGGTAAAAAAGACTAAAAACCAAAATCACGATAACGAGTTGACAACCGTAGAAGTGGAGAATGCGAAGAAACAATAGTAGCAGAAAAGAAGAGCATCTAAAGTAACGAGAACTAAAGTTGTACAGTTCCACTCACAGAACTGAAGTGGTTGCGGGAGGATATTCCACACCCCAGAAATTGGGTTTAAATGACCTCGAACTTAGGTTTTGCCGAAACCCTAAATTAAGAAACGGAAGAGATGTGAGAGAGAACCTTGTCAGGGGGAGACTGGGCCAGACGGTCCATGAAGGCCTTGCGCTGAACGGGCGAGGGAGGGGGAAGCTGTGGGACATTGAGGACGATGTCGACGCAGAGGTTGCTGAGAGTGGCGACGTCGAGGGGTTTGGAGTTATGTGGAACGTTGGAAGTGAGGGAGAGGCTGGGCACGGCGATTTCGATGCTTTTGCAGGCGAAGGCGCGATTGGGAGGGCGAAGGGTGACGCAGGGAGGTTTGGAAATGGAGGGGAAAGAGGAAGGTCCATGGGGGACTGGGGAACTCAGGGTTTTGGGAGGCACTGAGAGAGGCATTCACCCACCTTTCAACTACCCAACCAAACTAAACAAACTTCTGCTTCAACAACACAAGATAACGGAAACCTAGTGCAATGGAATCTCACTTTTCTACACCCAAAACCTATATTAGTTCTTGTTTATAGACTCTACTCTCTCGTTTTATCATTGCTCACACTAATTTTTAACTATTTAAAAATATTTTTTTTTCATGTTATCTTATCCAGATGATGTAAGTATTAATTCTGGAAAGTATCAACAAAATTTAGTCTATGTTTTTATTTATTCCATCGTCTCGTTTTTCATTTTTTTTCAAAGTGCTTGAATTTTGATTATATTAGATATATTATTTAGAGTAAGAAATTTTAACCATTTTCGGGTTAAATATGTTTTTCTTTCCTTTAACTATTTTTAAAAATTATGTTTTATCTACTAATTGATGCTGAATTGACTTAACATTATTTAGTGAGGAAGAATGTTACGTGACTTCGTAAAATGTAGAGATGCAATAAATATATACTTTTGGACAGGAACCAAACACAAATTTTAGAAATAATTCGTGAACGAAAACATATATTATCCTAATGTACGCGTATTGTTTTTTTTTGGGATACAAGATACAATTGTATATATAAAAAAAAAAGTTAAACCTTGAATGAGAAGATTCGTGGTCAGCCAAAATTCTCCACTAATGTTTAAAATCAAATTGTGTAACTGTTAACCGAATCTTCTATGCTAAATTAAATTTTAATATTCTTTGAAATTATTAATCGCTAGAACTAATACTACACAACAAATTAATTTTTCATTGTAAATAAAAAACATATTTCATATATTAAAAAATTTAAAAGTATTTGCTCACATTAAACTTTAATTATATGAGAATAAACATTTATTTATGCAATTTATTAACCAAAATGAGTTAAGATAAGTTTTGAGGCCTGGCCTTGTCAATGCACATCTGGCAACACATAATTTATTTACAAACTAACATACAATATCGAAGGATGTTAACTGGGATGATAATAACGTACTCAATATTATCCCACTTTTTAAAACTAGCGAGGAGAGAATATGTATAATAAAGACCTTAAGAAGAGTTTATCCATAACTTTAATTCTGAAGCTTATTTAAATAAATTAAATACACTTATTTTTTACATGCTTATGAAAGTAAAAACAAACAAAAAATTGTGGAAAGGTCATAAATCACTTTCATAAGACTCCAAAATATATCATTATAAGCAAAATACATTGAACCACTCCAAAAAATGTAAACATAAACAGAAGCACAACAGTAGAGGTGAATACACTGAGCCTTTTATCTTTCATTTTTGAAAGTAAGAAAAAGATACGCTTTCCACGCTAACAAGTACGTCGAAATCGCCAACCAGTCTCGTGACAAATGTTCAACTTAAACATAGACACTGCCAAAGAATCCTAGTCAAATGGCTAAGCATCATCATTTAAACTAAGCTTATCATAAAAATACACGTGACCACTATAAGGGATCGTTGTATAAGATACATATCAAATTCACCACAATTTTGAACACAAAAAATTCCTTATGTTCTTTTCAACATTCAACAGTTTATTCCCAATAGTCACACCTTGTGAGATGCTCAGAAGCTTCCAGCATACCTTGCGTAAAAACTACCACAGATGCTTGGTCAAGACAAGAATTGCAGATTCTCGGTGCATTCTCTTTGACAAAAATGTTGCTCTAGCTATGCTATAATTCTCCAACAGTTTTAAATTTAATCTGGTGCCAATTTTGACAAAATTTAGAAGCCAAAACCCGTATTACAAGCATGAGGGCAATGAGTCCGGTATTTTTTTTATTAACTAAATAAATGCATTTCACAATATTATCTCTGGTTGGAACTGTTGTTCCTTGAGTTTCTGAGCAACTTTTTCAGCTACCTCGCCATACGCTCTTGACACTACTGAATCAGGTGCAGCTAACACTATAGGGTGCCCCTTATCACAAGCTTCTCTGACATCCACTTCTAGTGGTATCTGGAATAGTTATTAAATTCAAAAACATGTCAGAAATACTCAATAAATAAATTCGATTTGGATTATCAGAAACCATTAGTTTGTGGATTTACTTTACACACTAGATTAGATTAGTTAAATACTCATTCCTTATGTCCGAAGAGAAATTTATGGCAACAAAGACAAGTCAAAAGTGATTAGTTAGTTGTTTCATAATTGTTATAAAAGGATGGCTTAATTATCTTTTTAGACTCACTTTTAATAAGAGGTTCAATAAAATCCCTCAATTTTTAAAAAGGTGGGAAAGGGAACCAGAGCAGCAAGTATAACAACTAGGGGTATTCCCCGCCATAACAGTTCCACAAAAGGGTCACACAATTGCATTTTTAAAATTGAGAAATTGATTAAACCTTGAAAGGATCAGTGTTGCACTAAAATTGAAGGACTTGATTGAATACTTCATTAATAGAGAAACCAAACTAAACAAAATAAGTAAATAATAGGACAAAAAGATAATCAAGGCTCTGTTCGGACTAATAGCTCTATAGAGACTTCTAAGATAGAAAATAAGAAAAGTGAAATTAACTTTTTCATAAGTTAAATTTAACATATACATGAGTTAATTTGTAAAAACTCTCTCATAGTTTCTCCAAATTTTTATTTTCAATTTGTGCATAAATTAATATTAATTTATGGAGAAATTAATTTTATTTTTTCTTCATATTTTTCCCTTTTAGACGTCTTTTTGAAGAGATCCGTACAAATAGACCCAAAAAAGTCTGTTCAATTGCTTCATTCCACCATTAAATATCAACAAAATTATAATTTACAAAGTACATTCTACATACAGATAATCAACTTACCTCGCCTAAAAATTCTAATCCCATTTCGGAGGCTGTCTCATGAGCCCCTCCTTTACCAAATATGTATGAAGGTTCGCCACAATGTGGACACTTAAAGCAGCTCATGTTTTCCACAATTCCCAAAATCTGTAAGAAAAGTTGGAATCTCATATGAATGGACATCAATTGTGGGATCCAGTCACAGCTTTTATATGATACATGAACACCACATCATAAAAAAACCATGGTTGATATATCAATGGTGCATCACGGATTTCATTCTCAGCACATTAATTGGCACGTAAGTGCTGAGAAATTAAAAAAAAAAAAAAAACTAAAAAAAAAAAAAAAAAAAAAAACTGAAAAAAAAAAAAACCACATAACAAATGTATATGCTTCCACCAAATATTAGATACAAGATATCCTATCGTCTACATTCACACTCATTTTAGCATCATAAATAATTTCCCGAATAAGCAAATAGGATTTCTAGAAGTAAAGCACTCACTCTGACACCAAAACACTGATTGCAATCAAATGCATACTGATTCAACAAATTGGGATTCAGACAGCCTAATAAGGATCGAGTGCTTATGTGCCACTGATATATAAACTAGGGCAAACTAAGGAAGCTTGAGCTATCAAAAAGTAAGAAAAAGGCTAAAATTGTATTTCATTCAGGTCCTCAATACAGATGTTGTACGCTTCTTATAATAAGAGACACCTAACGGGCGTCTCATTTTTGCCCTAAACCTATACAAGCCTGAATGAATACTACTGGATAAAGGCCCTCTTTAGCCAAGAGCACTTTTGGACACTACGATTGGGTCTGTCTGCCTATTAGCCACTAGCTCAAAACTCATGTAAATGATGGCACAATGCCATCTTACTATATGCACACTGCAAATGTTAACAGTGTTGAACATCAACAGCAATGCACACAAATATATTCTGATTCACAAAATATTGTAACTATGCAATAAAGCTATTACACAAAGTGAATTATCATACCGGAACATCAACTTTATTGAACATTTTTACTCCCCTCCTGGCATCCATTAATGCAACATCTTGAGGAGTTGAAACAATCAGTGCACCTACCATATAAGCAGCCTTGACAATGAATAACCAAAGAAAGCTAACTGTATGGAAACTAGTTAAAAAAAATCAATACGAATGAATGTTAGTAATACTGCTATAGTATGAAATATCAAAATATCATGATACTTTGTTCAATTTTATCTATTCAAACTTAAAAATGTTTTGTTTTAATGCTTATAATTCAATTAGTACTCAATGGAAAAATGTTTCAATTCTGAATTAACGGAGCATGGTAAACAGGTCTATCCACAATCTTCATGTAAGGTTAGTTGCCTATATCAGGCATATGAGAACCAAAAAGACCAAGTGCATAAAGTCAGACATAATGAAGGTTCAAGCTGTTTGCCAAAGTTGCTTTTAAACTTATCCCACAGCTTATGCCCGAGACTCTCTGACTATAACTATAAATTAATATATTTTTGGGGAGTGAACTCATGGTATCCCCAGTCTCAAGGTAGAGATTGACTTAAAAGATTGATCTCTTCCAATAGATAGGTATTAATTAGCATGAAATCATGTAAGGCTGCATGAAAATTATATTTGTTTCTATTGTTATAGCTTACGTATTATAAATACATAATAGACTGTATAAACAAGCACCACGGAAGGAATCAAGCCGAATTAACTACCTGATAATTGCAGATTTTGAGACATGGCTATCTGGACATCACCAGTGCCAGGAGGCATATCCATCACTAGAATGTCAAGGTTGCCCCAGTCAACTCCCCTTGTCATTTTCTCAAGAGCATTTGACACCTACAATAATGCAACAATAGAAGTTTAGATAAAAAACAGCAGAAGATGCTTTTTGCGAGAATGTGCATCCAATAAGAAATCCTTCACAGTATATCCCGACAAAAAACTTAAGTTGCAGAAGACAGTTGCAGCAAGAAATAGTAAATGAAAGGAAAAATAAATGCAAATAAAAAAAAAAGGCATTTATATACCATGGGACCTCTCCAGACAATTGGGGCATCCTTATCCACAAGGAACCCTATTGACATACATTTGATCCCATAATTTTCAATTGGAATCATTTTCTTATCTGAAAATAAATGAACAGCAAGATATTAGAATTAACTGTAATGGAAACTGGAAGGGCATTAGCCACAAAATTAAGCGTAATATATTGCTTCAACATTATCACCACCATTGGTGGAATGTGGAACTAGAAACCAAACTTCGATTGGAATTGACAGCGACACACTGATAAGAACCTTGGGAGAACCACACCACAAAAACTAGCTACTGTAGTTAGAGAGGCCAAGGCCTTCCAATATGAAACTCAGGACCTGTATTTTGCAATTGGAGGATAACAACCCACCATGCTTTACAGCACTTCATTAAAGCCGGTTGTGCACTAGCCCATTAACTAGTCTTCGGCCAATACAGCAATGACAACATTACCACCCATGCTGCTCGTTTGCAACTAGACAGAGTGGAAGACTCTAATACCAATTGATAAAGAACCTTGCGAGAACCATACATGGTCTTGCAATGTGAGACTCAAGTCTCGAACCTTGCAATTGAATCTTAACACAGACGAAATTATCCAATATAAATTATTCTGTAAGAAAAGACATACCATGAGTGACTTCAGGCTTTGTATTGATGTTCATCATTGTGGGAATGCTGGGTCCATACACATCAACATCAAGCAAACCAACCTTGAGCTGACACTTTCTCGCAAGTGCAACCGCCAAATTAACTGTAAATTCAATTCAAAGTTCAAACAGAACTTCACTCATTCAAATCAACATAACAACAAAATTATCAAACGTGAAAGAGAAAGAAGGATAAAAGGGTTTTTACCAGCAGTAGTTGACTTTCCCACACCACCTTTGCCAGAGGCAATGGCTATAGTATCCTTCACCCCATGTAAGCGAAGATGCTTTGCATAGCTCCGAATACTTCCCAGACTCTGAGCACAACAACACAATACAACTCAGAACATTCAGATAGATTAACAAATAGCCAATTCAACAATTAAACAGTGTTCAGATCCCTCACCCTCATCAATCGATGCTACCCGCGAACACAATGCACGCAAAGCTGTTTCGGTGAACTAACACCGCGCTTAAACCCTAAGAAACAAGATTGTTTGATTCTCCCACAAGGCCCTTGTCATCAATGTTACTCTTTCGTCACTTGCTTTCACTTTTCAAGACATACTTCTTTTCTCTACGGATCTTTTTCGTGTAATTTGAAAAAAAAAAAAAAATTTGAGACGGAATTAAGTTATTTAGGTTTTAAATTTGTTTGATTCCAAATATTTTTAGGTTTTTCAGTTCGGTAGTTTTAGTTTATTATTGCTATATTTCGTTTTACGTTTTTACCCCTTTTGATTTTGATGGCACTGTCACGTGGCAATCTCATATTAGGAAAGGTTTCAATTTAGTTTTCAAAATTTGTAGGCCTAATATTTAAGACTCAATAATATATTTCATCATTTTATATAAGATACGGTTAAGTTAGTCTCTCAAAATAATTATGAAATATTTTTTAAATTGCATTATATAAATCATTTTAGGTCCATGTTAGTAAAAGTAATTTAAAAAAGTACGAATAAAAAAAAAACTATGCATATAATCTAAGTTGACCTAACCATATATAGATAAATACGAGTTTTTAGGTTAAAAGTTTAAAAAAAAAAAAAAAA
>Ga0209489_103130_pt1 | contig 32665 bp, 16 predicted proteins | sample SiratrowhiteBW_FD_187527 | JGI IMG/M metagenome (GOLD analysis project Ga0209489, IMG submission 187527) | Root nodule microbial communities of legume samples collected from California, USA - Siratro white BW (SPAdes) (version 2) | ecosystem: Host-associated > Plants > Roots > Nodule | place...
TATTTTTTATAGAAAATATATATATATATATATATATATATATATATATATATAGATATAGATAGATAGCACACCAGGGTGAATTTATGTTTGATATTATGTTATAAAATATTTTTATTTTGTTAATTAATTATAAATTATTCTATCATTTTATTTGGTAGTTAAAATTTTTTTTTAAATAATTTTTTTCTTGTAGTGTATTATTTAAAACATTCAATTATAATATCATATTTAACATATGTAATTAAAAATGACAATATAAAATATTTTTATTATTTGTTATTAATGAATTGAAAAAAAAGTTATAACACAATGTTAACTTTTTTATTTGAATTAATTTTTCTTTTTATTTTTTAACTTTTAAAACGAAAGAAATAAAATGTTGTCATGCACACCAAATTTAAATTATTCATTATTTATGATTTCACATTTAAAAATTTAAAGTTAACCAATTTTAATTCAATTATGTCTTAAGTGCAAAATATTCTAAAGAATTTTTTTTTGAAAAAAATTAACTTTTAATGTAAAACTAATCTTTTGCAGTGTAATTACAATTAAAATTCAAGATCTTTATAACGTTATAGTTTTTGTTACACATTAATTCTAAACTAAAATCCAAAATATAATAGAAAGGAGTTTAAAAATGATATCTACGTCTTAATTCTCTGAATATATCTTAGTTTCGGAAAAATATAAAATAGTGTGAGGCATTATTTATGCGCGTGAAGAATTGACTTCACGTACTACATTTTATATATATATATATATATATATATATATATATATATATATATATATATAAATGGAAATTATTGTTTAATTAAGTACATATATTAATTGGAAAAAGTGATTACGGCAGAAGCGCACTTACTTGTTTCTGCGCACGGTGGTTGAAGTGCGTGTTATTATTGTTTTTTTAATCTATTATAATTTGAATTAGCACTTAACATCCTTGTGCTTAATTTTCATGTCCCCGCCCTCACCTCCCGGAATCTGCTATCAAAATCAATCTCATTTAATCATATTTCATATCACAAAAAAATTTCTTATATATTATTTTTCATATCTAATTTCCATATAATGTTTATACTGATATATATATATATATATATATATATATATATATATATTTATATATATATATATATATATATATATATATATATATATATATATATATATATATAGAGAGAGAGAGAGAGAGGGGGTTCTAAGCGAAAATTATAATATTTATTAAATCTTCTTATTATTTATTTTTTATCCCACACTTATTATATTTGTTATTTTTTTACTTTCTATCTTTTTATTTCTCTCCTTTGTCCACCTATTATATTAATCTCATTTCATACTATAGTCGAATTTAGTTATATGATTGTTATCTTTATTTGTGTTTTAGAAGATATAGATAAAAGGTTTATAGAATGAAATTGATATAATTTTGTGATTTTGTCTTTATGACATGATTAAATTGTTACAAAAAAAATATTAATTATTTAATTTTATTTTTATGATGAGAATTAAATTATCATCAATTCTGTTTGTTTATTTTTTTGTCATCTGTTTGTTTATTTTTCTTTATTTTATTTATTTTCGTTTTATGACAGTATCATGTTGTAATATTTTTTTTATTTTATTTCTTTAGCTATATTGGGTACATTATTTGTATATATTCAAATCTTTATTTTTTTTATCAATATATAGAAAAACAACAGAATATTTAATATTTTTATTCTCACATCCTTTATTTATTTTTGTTCATCTCTTTATTTTCATAATATCGTATTAGAGCTCTAATTTGAGAGCTCTGGTTGTTATATTTATCATGGCCGAAATTGTTGATCACTCACAAGATTTTAGTTCACTTTATCATGTTAGTTCTCAACAACATATGATTTGTTCTATCGATACACAACAAGAGAGACAATTTTTGGGTGATCAGTCAAAGACAATTATTGATACTAACAGAAGTATACTTCTAAAGTCTGCAGTCACTGTGGAAAGACAGGACATGTGATTAATACATGTTATAGAAAATATGGTTTTCCACATCAGTTCAAGTTTAAAAATCATAAAACAAACTGTAATAATAATCAGTAGAATCACGAAGGTTCAAGGTCAGGATACATTCTCAGCAAATAGATTTTACTCCTGAGCAGTATCAAACATTGCTATTCCTTTTACAATAGTCTAAATCCAATGACAATGTCTCTAATCAAATCTCTGTCATTCCTCCCAACACAACAACACACACTGGTAATAAATTTCTCTCTTCCTTTAATTATTGGATTCTTGATAGTGGTACTACTGATCATATTTGTTCATCTTTAACTCATTTCACTTCATATCATCAAATTATTCCTATTTCTGTCAAATTACCAAATGGAAATCAAGTCATTACAAATTATTTTAGAAGTATTTTTATCAATCAAGATAATGTTCTAGATAATGTTTTGTATATTCCTAACTTCACTTTTAGTCTTCTTTCAGTAGCAAAGTTAATTGATAATTTGTCTTGTGTGATTATTTTTTACTCTAATGGTTGTCACATTAAGGGACAAAAACTCCTTAAAAAGTGATTCGATAAGTTGAGATGCAAGGTAGACTTTATATACTCAGGGTCCCTTTTTATCAAAACCTTCAAATCAAACCTGTCAAATCTCCACATATCACCAATACTGTCAATTTTATTGCTATAGTGATCTTGAAACCTTTGGCATTTTCAGTTAAGGCATGTTTCAAACAAATCTTTAGATGTTATCAAAAATAAATTTTCTTTTGTTAAATATAAAAAATCTTTTATTTGTAATATTTGTCATTTTGCAAAGCAAAAAAGACTTTCCTTTTCTCTTAGTGCATCTAAATCTAAAAGATATTTTGATTTGATTCATGTTGATGTGTGGGGACCATACTCATTATCATCAATTAATGGTCATAAATATTTCTTGACCATAGTTGATGATTATTCAAGGTACACATGGTTTTTCTTTTAAAATAAAAAATTCAAGGTACACATGGGATTTTAGAAGATTTTGTTGGTTTTATTCAAACAGAATTTGAGACCGCAATAAAAGTAATAAAAAGTGAAAATGTGACTGAATTTTTCATGACTAATTTCTTTTATCAATAAAGAATAATACATCAAACTTCATGTGTCAATACTCCACAACAAAATAATATAGTTGAAAGGAAACATGGTCATTTATTAAATGTAACAAGAGCTCTCATGCTACAATTTCATTAACCCAAAATTTATTGGTCATATTCTATGATACATGTTGCACATATTATAAACATGTTTCCCACACCTGTTTTAAATGATTTTTCAAATGCTTTACAAAACTCCATCAGATTTTAATCAATTAAAGGTGTTTGGATATTTATGTTATGCTAGCACTTTATCAAAAAATAGAAGTAAACTTGATCCAAGGACATCAAAATGTGTTTTTATTGGTTTTAAGTGGGGGACAAAATGATATATTTTGTTGAATATTCAATCAAGAAAAAAAATTTGTGTCTAGGGATGTTGTCTTCAATGAACATGTTTTTCCATATCAAAGGGTTGAATATACTAACAATGAAACTAACAGTCCAAACATTCATTATCAAGATGTTTTTACAGAAGATCAACCTATTTTGAGCTAGCCGTCATGAGTCATTTTTGCATCCTGTGATAATATTGAAAATAATGTTAATAATGACAATGAAACATACATCCATATCCTCGAAGAAGTCTGTTCTCATAGAGACCAAAACCTTAATGAAAATCATGAAACAACACAATCAATTCGAATGAGTACCATAACAAAAAGACCGCCCGAGTATCTAAAGGATTATCATTGTAATCTCAATGTTTTCAATACATCTTCTAGAGTTAAATATCCTTTGAATTCAGTTTTGTCTTAAAATAAATTATCACCTTCTTATAAATCTTTTGTTATGTTTATTTCTTCACATGTTGAGTAAAACACTTATTCTGAAGCTGTGAAATATGACTGTTGGAGAAAGGCTATATAGTGTGAGATATATGCTTTGGAGTCAAATCAAACATGGGGATTGCTTTTCTTCCCAAGAACAAAACTGCCATAGGTTACAAATAGATATTCAAAATAAAGTATAATGTTGATAGGACTGTTGAAAGATATAAAGCAAGATTATGACAAAGGGATACACACAAACAGAGGGCATTGGCTACCTTGAAACTTTTTCTCCAGTAGCAAAGATGACTATTATAAGGTTGCTTCTTTCTCTAGCTTCTATATATAACTGGGAGTTGAAACAGTTGGACATAAGTAATGCCTTCTTACACGGAGAGTTGAAAGAAGATGTATAGATGATTGCTCTTCCTGGATTGACTTCTATTCAACCAGGACAAGTTTGTAAATTAAAAAAAGCTTTATATGGCCTTAAACAAGCTAGCAGGGAATCATTTACTAAATTGTCATCGTTTTTTATTTCTACGGGATATACTCAATCTATGAATGATTATTCCCTATTTACTAATTCTTCTTAAGGATCTTTTACAACATTATTGGTGTATGTGGATGATATAATTTTGGCAAGAAATGATAAAGAAGAGATTGAGCAAGTCAAAGAAGCTTTGAATAAGACATTCAAGATCAAGGATCTTGGTAATTTAAGATATTTTCTTGGTTTTGAAGTAGCAAGGAGTAAGAAAGGGATGATGATGAATCAAAGGAAATATGCATTGGAATTGTTAACAGATGCATATCTTTTAGCCTGCAAACCTGCAGTCACTCCTATGGATAATCTTGTTAAATTGTCTTCTTACTAGAAATGTGCCTTTCACTGATGTTCATGCCTGTAGAAGGTTGATTGGAAGACTTATGTATCTCATTAATGCCTGACCTGACATAACATTTTTTGTTCACCAACTTTCTCAGTTTCTTGATAAGCCTATAATTGTTTACTATAATGCAGCAATTAGAATGCTCAAGTATATTAAAGGAGCTCCAAGTCTTGTCTTATTTTTCTTTTCCAGCAGTTCTGCCCATCTAAAAGTCTTTTGTGATAGTGATTGGTGCACTTGCAGTGATTCAAGACAATCAGTGACCAATTTTAGTGTGTATCTTAAAAATTCTGTTATAGCCTGCAAATCAAAGAAGCAAGGAACAATATCAAAGAGTTCCTGTGAAGCTAAATACAGGGCAATGACCACTTTTACATGTAAAATTCAATGGTTAGTCTATCTTCTTCAAGATTTGAAAGATACATTGCAGTAAATCCAGTATTTCATAAGCGTACGAAACATATAGAAATAGACTGTCACATTGTTAGAGAAAAATTGAAGATGAGTCTCATCTATTTGCTTCCCATTTCCACAAGCAGACATTTATATAAATGCCTTAAGTCCTCAGTCTTTCAAGAATATTTGTTCCAAGTTGGGTCTCATCAATATTTGCTTCCCAGCTTACGGGGTGTTTTAGAGGATATGGATACAAGGCTAATAGAAGGAAACTAATATCAATATCAATTTTGTGATTTTATCTTTATGATAGGATCAAAATGTTAGAAGAAAAGAAATATTAATTATTTGATTTTGTCTTTATGACGAGAATCAAATTATCATCAATTTTGTTTATTTATTTTTTTATTTTAGGACAATATCAGGTTGTAATATTTTTCTTTATTTTTTTATCTTTAGCTATACCTATATATTCAACTCTTTGTTTTTTTTATCAATACATAGAAAAATAGAATATTTTATTCTCATATCCTTTGTTCATTTTTGTTCATCTCTCTATTTTTATAATATTGTGTAAATATATTACTATTTTTATTTTATAAAACTAAGACAATATATTTACATTTCTTTTTTAATAAAAATAATTTATAAATATAAGCAAACTTGGGATATTCCAAATCGTATACAAAACTTTTGGTTTATATTAAAATTACATGTGAACATGTTCATCACATTGAATACTTTTTGTTTATATCTGAATCAAACATCGATTCTATTTTTGTAAGCTTATTATTTACATATATATATATATATATTTATATATATTGGACAAGTATATCAATTAGACTATGAGAAAATTGTCTTTTTAGATTTATTTCTAATCCATATCCAAGCTTTTCATTGTACAATTTTAAAAATTTTCTCTCCATCTATTGTATGATTCTTGAACATTACATCACTTTTATGATCTCGTATTTCTCTCATTAATGTCATCCACATAGTTTTTTCATATTATATTTTCATTTGCTTTCAAACATGATAGATTGAAGTGGTGAAAATGATTTAGAATTTTGTTATATACAATTGTTTTAAGACCTGTCCATTCATGACATAGATACCATGTTCTATTAGATATCTTGCATTCTAGAAATTAGTGTTGAATAGGTTCTTCCTATTCTTTACATAACACACATAACTTACAAGGGACTGGAACTCTCCTTGGTCCGAAGTTGCTATCATATTCATACTTAATCTCCATATAAAGTGCTTTACATTTGGGATTGCACGTGTTTTCCAGTTTAAAGTGTAAAAAATATCTTATATACATACTTTATTGTATAATTTTTTGATTCCTCTCCATTTCATTTCTATTCATCTTGGCCATTTAATTGTGGTGAAACTTTTATTGAATCATGCTTGAGGTAATTTCCACACAAACCAATCCCTCTACCATATCAAGTTCCAATTCCAATTCTTGTTGTTCCATTTTCCATATCAGAAATATTTTCCATATTATGATTTGAGTTACTATACATATAACATCTCATATTTTTTCATATAATAGAAACTATATCGCATAGAAATTATATAATAGATGTAAATATAAATATCCATGATTTATCATATATTTCAAACCTCAGATATGACCATATGAACCTCCTTCGATTCTTCACTAACTGGTAATCTTCATCTATGTAAATCCAGTAGAATCAAGATATCTCCTTAAATAGATCGAATTCCCAAACAATGTACATTTTAATAATCTCAACACGATATCTCATTTCTTAAAGATACTATGTATTGATCATTATTTCATAGAATGAATTTTTCGAGCCATCGGGTTATTACATCAAATATTGTAGCAAACCATTTTCCACTCTTTTGTATTATTTCATTTAGGTTTGATCCTTCTTCTCCAGTAAGGAGCGCATAGTTGTCCCTACATATATGATCTATGTATCGTGAGCCCTCTAGGATGAAGTTTCCTCAATTCTTCAATTTTTTGTTACATCATTTATTGTTCTAATCATATATATCTTTTCTTGATCTTTCGCCTGGAACTCTTATCCATGCCATTCGTACTTCATTTTGTCATTGTTGTTGCCTCAATGTACCAGTTGAGGATAGCTACTCTCCTTTTCAACTTTTTGTCACTTTGTTCTTACTTTTTTTTATATAATTGTAGTCCTTGTTTATTTTGATTCTGTAGTAATTTTTAATTCCTTCTATAACGAGAACAGTTAACATAAATTTTCATATTTTCTATTCTGATCTAATCAAGTTGATTTTCTAGTTTCATTCCATCTTGAACTCTAAAAATTTGACAGATCCGAAACATCGACAATTTCTATTCATTTTAATCAAAATAAATACATTTTGCACTTGACTTATTTTAGAAAAATCCTTCTCATCTCAATTTCTCTAAAGTTGACAAGGAAAATGTGAGAAAAGTAAATCTCTTCCTTTTAAGATTTATGATTCTTTGAATAAGACTATATCTTTAGTTGGTGAGTGAGTAGTAGTCAATCCAAACAAGTAAAGTGTAGAAGAAATTGTATTATTACTTTTACTTTACACCTTTCTTAACTTATCTAATTATATAAGAAAAAAAAGGGGTATATATTAAAGGATGCACCATATTTTTTTGCTTTACAATGATGATGAGTTTCGAATAAATACAAATTGTCTCAACTTTGTGACCAATAGGTTGATTTTACTTGGTTAAAGGATAAATTATGTTAACTCTTATTGTAGATAAATTTTCATTTGCTTGCTTATTATTGTTAGCTTTGAATCTCTTCTAGCGTTATGTTAATATTATTATTTTAGATTGATAGATTATATATTTTTTTAATAAATGGGACTTATACCTCTTCTATATACGTGGAAGTATCAATATATTTAGGGGCAAGGTAAATTGGATCTAAGTATTGAAAATGCAAAAACATGTTCGAAACATACAATGCGAGGAAATCTTCAATATGGTAGAGAGACATGCCGAAAGTATAAGGTCTAGGTCAACCAAAAATGGTATACTAACATGATAAAAAAATATGGAGATGAGAAACAAACCAAGTTATGGTTAGACACTATGAAGCTCGGACACTTCATTTTTGGTGGCGTATCCGTGTCCGACACGTATCGGACACTGACACCAGTACGACACTCGTACGACACGTATTAGTAAAGTGTCCAGTTCAAAAGACAATATTTTAAACATCTAACAGTTTTAACATAGTTCTAACATAATTTTAAAAGAGAATAATACAATAATTTACTTAAAAACTTGTTAACTTATTATAAAGATAAGATACAAATCTTATATATAATAAGAATATTTAGATTATACATATTTCTTTTGACTTTTTAGATTTTAGATAAAGAAATTATATCTATCTTTTTGTTATATTTGACTAACTTTGTTCATAGATAGTTTTTTAATACATAAATCTTGATTGAAATTGATAGTGATGTAACATATAGGTCCGTGTCTCCATGTCCTATATTTTAGAGACTACACGTGTCTACATGTCTACGTGTCCGTGTCCGTGTCGTATCCGTACCCGTGTTAGTGTCCGGGCTTCATAGGTTAGACACTTGAAAGGGGTGAAAAAATTTGCAAGTAGGTTTAAAATAGTATTAGTGTTTCCCATTTCATAACAGAGGTCAACAAAGTGGGTGAATGGGTTGGAGTGAGTTGCAAGTGGTTTCTGACATGGATGATTTGAAAAAAATTCGCTACTACATAACTTGTACATATTTAACTACAAAATGTAAAGATTACTATAAATGAACATGATAATGGGGTTTGAAAAGGGAACCTATGATGTTTATGAGTTTGACTTACAAATAATTACGTAATATCAAGTGTGGATGTGATAGGAATGAAATATTTGAAGAGGTATGGAAGAAAAATATTTCACGAAAGGTATATTTTTTACCTGGAGATTATTAAAAAAGGATTGAAAAATATATGACCAAGAAGATAAAATTAATAAAAAGTAAATATGGAGTTGACTAACCATGATGTTAATTGATCTTTTGTGAAATGGAAAGAGACAACTGATCTTATTTTCTTCTTTGCTCGTACTATTAGTTTTGAAATATGTAATATTGTAGTATGCTATTTTGTTGGAATATAGAGGAGAAAAATTGGTGAGTGTTTAAAGGAAAAGCTTATATTGAAAGTCTTGTGAAACATATCTTTGTTTGGAAAAATGATTCATACCAGTATTCGCCCTTTATCTGTTGAGTTACTAATCCTAGTCTTAGTTTATATAGGTGATTTCATACCTGTTGGCGAGGGTGTATATATATAATCGTTTGAGATTCAAAACTCGGACCCAAATACTTTTTACCTCTTATAAATTATTTACAATCGTGAAAAAATTCTTAACGCTGCCTTAAACTCGATATGCATAACATTTTTTTTTTCTATATCTACTATATATGCTACGTAGATTTGATTATTTCTTATATAGAATGGGATGTATTTTTCCATATACATATGATTATTTATTATTGTAGTGTGATTGATTCATACAAAGAACTAATAAAATAATACAATTTTCAGTGAGTTAGAAATGAGTTTTTTTCATGAACTAATTTTATTTATCATTTTTAACTTCAAGATTTTCGTAAGTAATTGTTACGTTTACTTTGCAAAAAAAAAAGGAAATTAAATAAAACAACGATAATATTTAAAGCATATACACTTTTTACCTAAGTTATTTAATATATTACCTTTTATATTTAATTTTCAGTTTAACTAGTCATATAAACAAAGTTGAGAAGGTTTAGTACTCTCTTACATATTCAGATATTATGTGTTCAACAAGCAGTTTAACTAGTTGAACCTAAATCGAAAGTGGTGGTTTCTTGTTTCTGCTGAATTCTACAAGTTTGTTGTTAAGACACTTAACAGGGTAAAATTCTATCCAAATGTGTGCAACTAATCGCCGCATAGTTTCACAAAGAACAAGAATTATACAAATATGCATATGTTAGAGACGTTAATGCTACCTCTTACCTATCCATAGAAGTATAACCTTTTACATGCACACATAAGCATTGCATGTGAACATGGGCTATAAAAGAACAAAGAAAGAAAGAAAGAAAAGAAAAACAGTATAGTTAAAGGCGAAAATTGCAGTTTGTGTTTTTAATTAGGCATTAGCTGAGTTCTTGGCTTGCACGTAATACAGAATTTCCACTTCTTAATTTGCTAGCTGGTTCTTGCTAGTTGCTTCCCATTCAGCATGCAACATCAACAGCAACACACGTCAGCAGTCAAAAGCTTGGAACATGCAATGAGGGCAACTTGGTCGTGCCTCTCAGCCATATATTATTGCTCTTTTAGACATAATGAAGAAACAGAAAAGAGGAAAAGGTGATTTTGGACTGTTCAGAGTTCCTACCATTCATCACTATATATTAATACGTCACCATCATTTTCTTAATGCTTTCTAATTCACTAGACATTAGTTCACGCCAAGGAGAAATGGTTATTCACTATTTAATGCCCTTGTCTTGTTTCTTTCAATCTTCTGTCTTAATTAGAAGCAAGGAGATTATAACATCAATAGCTCACTAGATGCAATTCATTAGCTGAATAGCTTGTGGTGATCGGTTAGCCAACATTGATAGTTTATTCTCTCACTGATTGGACTTAACTCATTGTAACTAGTTATGGAAGTTTGAAACATAGACTTGTTTCGGGTTCTACTAGGTGGGAACATTTGTTTAAGATTTTGACTGTACCTCTTTAGAGTGGTAGCTCTGTGTCGGACGCTTGAATCATAGGTGTCACAAAGCTCTATGACACCAAAAAGAAAAGTTTCAGATTCTCTCTGTTTTTTTATTCCTGAGATTTTATGTTGAAGCTTATAAAACTCATACAACATATGATTTTATAAAACTGATACTACAACCTATTTTTGTGCTTTCGTAAACATATATATATTCTTCGACTTAGATATTCAAATATCGATCAAATTACCATTTTAACCTTTTAAAATATATAGCGTTTATCGAAATTAAAGAAAAAGGTCTTGAAAAAATAATTCTTGAACTGCATTAACTAGTATATAATTTAATTGATAATATTAACATACATTTTTAGAAATTAAAATGACAATAAATAACTAAATTAAAAATTCAATAAAATAATTTAAAATTTCAAAAACTTACTTAAATATTTTAGTCTTTATAATGTTAGATAGAATATGATATCCATGCATGCTCTGTTTTACATTCTTCTGCATACACAACAATATACAATTTCTTTCTCATTTCTCATGTTCTCTCTTCTCTTCTGTTCTCTTCTTCTCTCTTCACTTCTCTTCTCTTCTTCTCTCTTCACTTCTCTTCTCTTCTCCTCTCTTCTCTTATTCTCTTATAACTTTCTGACGTGGGATTAATAAGTTCTTGTAACTGTTACTGGTCCCAAGTTCTCTTATTCTTTCAATGGTTATAAAAAATTAAAATTATTTAAAATAATTTGAATATGATATCAATCATAAAATTTACATATAATTTGGAATCACCTGTGCAAATAATGATACCTGTGATAATTTATTCTTAAATGTGTTAGTGACGTGAGAAAGTGCAATTATTTAGTTTTGAATAGGTTAGTGATGTGAGAAGTGTGAATAGGGCAGAGCAGTGACTCCCAATGAGGAAGGAATGTATTGGGAGCTAATGAGAGTACGGATTCCGGTGTCCTCTCCACCCCTACCACGCACTTCATCCATGTCAGAAAACACTATTTTTTATTATTAATTAATCTTTCCTTTTAATTATTATTGTATTATAATCAAAAGCCATAATAATTAACTGTTAAAACAACACATACGAAGACTATATGCACCAACAGATCCGAATCCATATGGCAAAAGTATTATTGACAGAATATTAATTTAAAAATGAAAAATAATTTTAGAATTAAAAAAATATATTCAAACATTTGTTTTACTATTATTTTTATAACTCAGTTACACTTTTAGTTACTTAAGTAGTGTGTGATTTTTGTCTCTCAATTTTCAAATATATATATACACTTTTATTTATATTAATTTTAAATTTTACATCTTAATCTTTATAACTTCATATTATTATATTATTTAAAGTATTACATAAAATTAAAAATATTATTACTGATTTAACTAAAATTAAATCAAGAAATTGGAAACTAGTGCTTTCAACGATTAAATTATTTGTTCGATTTTTAGAATATTGGTTATTAGCTAAGTTATTAGTGAAAATTTATCTATTTTTTGTTAATCATTAATTATTTTTTATAAGATATAAAATTTAAATTCCCAGAAAAAAAGATATTTATAATTAATGTTAGTCCTTTTTATTTTATATTGGAAATATATTTTGAAATAAAATTAATAAGTATAAATTTAATATAACAATTTTTATTATTACTATTTTTTACTAGATTATATACAAATGTAAATATATTTATAAAGATAATATCTTTAAAAAAATTTCATATAAATAAAAATGAAATATATATATTAAAACTAAAATTAAAATACATATATTAAATTTCATATATGTTTATATAAAATTAAAATTAAAATCAAATAATAAAAAATATTTAGAAATAATAGTATTATAAAATTATTTTAAAATTAACTCGGCACTTGTTAGCAGGGCTATTTGTTATGTTAGAATGAGATATTATACTGAATAATAGTTGTAAGAAAGAGATTTGTTTTCGTAGTTGTTAAATTTAATTAAATTTTATATTAAAATTTACTAAAAAAATAAATAGAAATAAAATATAATTAATTAACTATGAGATTAAGATCAGGAGTGTCAAAGTAATTCAATCCTATTCATATGGTTCATTTTAGAATGAGTCAATTGAATTCACTCAGTTTTTGGTATACCCAATATTTTTGTGACTTGAATCAACATTTGCAAGTTGGTGGGTTAACTTACTTAAGTATGTTTTTTTCATTTTAATTTATTTAATATATCTATTACAATATAATTGAAGTGGATTGACTCATTTATTTATTTCTGAGTATAATTAAAGTGTTCACATTATTTCAGCAAACATTAATTATAATTAGAAAGTAATATTATACATAGTAAGTAAAAATACTACCGAATAACATTATAAGAATTCTTGGTAGTCAGTTACAGGTAAATTCACTTCCAGCCCAACTTATAACTCATGGATTGAGTGAATCTAATTTTATTTAACCTACATTTAAAAAAGTGTATTTTTTCTGATCCAACCTGACTTAAATTCTTGATGAGTAAGATTGACTCACTTATTTAAACTCATTTTAACAACTCTAATTAAAATAAAATATAAAATTTAACTAGAGTCATAATAACTTTAAATTAACTAATTAAGAAAAAGAATCCCAAAAATGTTCGTACTACAATAATAACTTCTAATATTTTCTCTTTTAAACACGTGCTGAGATTTATGGAATAAGAATAAGATAATACAACTAATAAGGACAACCTCCAATGATTAGTTGCATAAATAGCTGTAAATCATAATTATATTTTGAATTGTCAAAATTGATATTACAACAAAAATATCTTCCACTATTACACAGTAAAAGTATTACAGTTACTATATATATTATTCTTACTATTTATATAAATGAAAAAGAGATTAAAAGAAAAGAGAAAAGTATCATAAATTAGCAAATCTGAAGAATAAAAATCTATGAAAACTTAATATATTAACTTTAATAAAATAATATTAATTACACACGCTTACTCGAACAGCACTCTACACATATATACTAAGAGTAATTGGATGTGCATTAACATAAGCCTTATCAATATAATCAAATAGTTTAATAGTGGCTGTAGCTTGAAGTCTTCTAGTCATCCACGTAAACTATGCATATTATATAACTAGTTTAATTCTTTTAGGCTGAATAAAAAAAAGTATTGTCAACTAATAAAAATTACAATAACTATTATTTTTAAAATAATTATTATAGCAATCAATAAACTTATCCTACATGTCACTTACAATTAAATGATAATGTAAAACTCTAATACAATTACACAACCAATTTTCTCTTATAAATATTATTGTATGCATACTGACTCACATACCATTTAATAATAAAAACAGGCCATAGTTAGGAATTTTGAGGAAAAGTACATACTCTAAAAACAAATCATCTTTTAAGTGATAAAAGTAAAGAGACAAGAATTGAGAGATTTATTTTTTAAAAGTGGAAGTTGTGATAAGAGCTAAAAGATGACACTGATTAACCACCCAAAACAAGGCGATTAAAACCTGAAAACTTGTCTTCTTCAAATGAAAAGTTAGACATAATTTTCTTTCTTTCTTTCTGGAAATATTAAAGCAGTGATCGACACGGGCTATTGTCGCAATCTGATACAATGTTTTCATAACGTGGATACCGAAAGCATGAAATTAACGTACATAACTATTGCAGATTTTTTCAGAAGCAATAATCACACATTCTTCCTTTGGAAATTTGTGTTAGATGTGTCTTGGTTTTCTTTGTAGTAGGTGATGGTGGGGTGAGGTCTGAATAGTCTTTGCCTTTGCCCCCACACCACACACTGCGATAATGATAGCTCCAATGATGCTTAAATCATTATATAATACGGACAGAAAACATATCATGAAAAATTAAATTTAGATAATAATCACCATGCAATGCAATAATTGTGACCAGTTAATCAAGCTTTTAGATGGGTAAACAGACTTGCAATTAATGACAAACCAAGTTGTTGATTCTGAGCAGTTGGATTTTTCAAATAAAGAAATTAAAGAAGAGGAATGTGAATTAATGAAGCAGTGAATGAGAAGCAAAATACGTGCACAGGTGAAGCTGCTCTGAAAGTTAAGATCATGCAAATGGGATTAAATGCTGTAAACAATACATAGCAATACCAGACCTTGCAGCTAATACGTAATTCCAGAGGTAACTATTCCCTGTTATTTTAACATTGAGTGTGAAGAATAACTTGCATTTTTTTGTGTTTAAGAAAAAAAATTATACTATCGACATATTCTAATAAAAGAATTCTTTATTAATAAAAGATTAGATGTTATTGCAATTAAAAGTTTAACGATTACCACAGTCACCTGAAAAGGACTGCGACTTCAATTTATTTTCTTCAAAAGAATAGCACACATGTCTTCTTTAACTTTAGTTTTTAATTTATTGTGTATGCATTTTTTAAATTTTAACCTTTTCCAATTTCGTCTAAAAACTCGTGTAACATACGAGATATTGTTAGTTATTTTAAAATTTTACTCTTAAAACTATAGTCTTTTGATTTGGTAAAGTGTTTTGGTTGAAAATATATAGACTGTATTGAGAATTAATTCAAATAAGAGCTTGATCAAATAATTGGTCGAATGGTTTTAGCATTATGGTAAGATATTTTAGTTTATTTTTAGTTAGTTGTAGATAATCATGTTAACTGTGTTAGTGGAGATTTTTGTTAAAGTGGCTTGTTTTATAAACCTATAAATGTAGGAATTTTATTTTATTTTTTATTGTCTATTATAAGAAAATAAAAAGTCAAGTTTTGTTGTTATTTTATTTCTTTATTTATTGTTTTTAGGATTTTTTTCTCAATAAATTTGGTTTCAAAGTTGTTATTGATTATTTGGACAATTGAGGTGCAACATGTGAGATGAAAACTTTGATACATGCTTTACAGATACACAGAGAGTGAGATTTATTTATTTTTAATATTTTCTTAACATGACAACAGTGCCTGAGATTTTTTTTTCCTCAACCTCTTCTATCCATTTTTACTAGTGATAAGTATGATTGGTGGAGTACCCAGGTGAAGACACTGGTCAGATCACAAGGCCTGTGGAATTGTAAAAATATTATAACCTACTAAAGCAGAGGAGGAGAGGTTAAAAGAAACAAGGACAAAAGATGTCAAGACAATGTTTATCATCTAAAAAATCGTCCATGATACTCTTTTTTCACGTATTGCAACAACAACTACATCGAAAGAAGCATGGTTAATCTTAAAAAAAAAAAGAGTTTTTGGGTGATTCAAAGGTCATGACAATGAAATTGCAATCACTAAAACGTGACTTTGAGACCTTGATGATGAAGAATGATGAATCCAATGCTATTTTTTTGTCACGAACAATAGTAGTAGTCAGTCAAATGCGCTCCTATGGTGAGCAAATTTCAGACAAAACAATTAGAACAAAAGTTTTGAGAAGCTTGACTCCAAAGTTTAATCATCTAGTGACAGCCATAGAAGAAGCAAAAGATCTATCAATTTATTTTGTTGATGAACTAATGGGATCCCTTCAATCTTATTAGGCAAGACTCAATAGATCAGTGGACAAGATTGAAAAGAAGGCATTCCAATTGAAAGAGACAACTACCAAACAAGGAGAGAGTGACCAGTCAACAAGTAGAGGTCAAGGAAGAGGAGGAGTTTTTGGTGGTTGAGGTTGTGGTCATGATAGAGGTCGAGGAAGGAATGGAGGACAAAGGCAATATAATGAGCAAAGTAACACAAAGGATGACATTCAATGTTATCAATGCAAGGATACAAACATATGAAAGTTGATTGGTGGTACAAAGATCAAAAAATGAATTTTGCGACAGAAACTAAAGAGGAAAACAAGCTCTTTATGGTTTCTATTGAAGTTTATCAGAAGCTAAGTGATTTATGATTTCCTGATAGTGGTTGTTCGAATCACATTACCGACATCAAGTCTTTTTTCAAGAAGCTTGATAAGACAAAAAGATAAAGGGACAACTTGGTAACAAAAGGGAGATTCAAGTTGAAGGCACTATGAGAGTTCAACTAGCATTGGCAACTCAAAAATGTTGGACATTGTTCAGTTTGTTCCTAATTTAGGATAGAACTTGTTAAGTGTTGGACAACTAATGGTTATAGGATATTTTATTCTTTTTGATGAAGATGCATGTGTTATTACTAATAAGAAATCAGGCAAACAAGTCCATGTTATCATTACTTTGAATAAGATGTTCCCTCTAGATGTTTCCAACATGGACAATTTTGCTCTCACTATGAGTGCAAAGGATGATTTGAAGCTATGACATTTGAGGTATGTAGATCTCATTATCAAAGGCTAGCAATTGCTAAGTGATAAAGGTATGCTTTTTGGATTACAAAAAATTGGTTCTCTTGATTTATGTGAAAGTGTATTTATCAAAAACAAATTAGAAAGTCATTTTCAGTTGGAAAGGCATGGAGAGGTTCTAAATGCCTAGAATTAAATCATGTTGATTTATGTAGGCCTATGCAAACTAAGTCCTTGGGTGAGAATCATTATTTCTTGTTATTTACAGATGATTATAGTCACATGAGTTGGATATGTTTTCTAGAAAACAAGTCAGAAACTTGTGGGCAATTTCAAAAGTTCAAGGCCATGGTGGAGAATCAAAGTGGTTGCCATATCAAGTACTTCGTACAAATAGAAGAGAATAATTCATGTCCAGAGAATTCAATCTATTTTGCAAAGAAAATGGCTGTCGCTGAGCAGAAAAATCAAACTATTATGGAGATGACAAGAAGCATGTTACAGGAAAGGAGGCTAACAAAGCAATTTTGGGTAGTAGTTGTAGCAACTTCTATTTATCTATTGAATCTTTCATCAACAAGGGTTGTCATGAACAAAACTCCACATGAAACATTCGTGAAAGAAAATCAATGTAAGTCATTTACGAGTCTTTGGGTTATACTTTGTAACTTCTCAAGCTCATCAAAAGCTTGATGAAAAATCTGAAAAATACATTTTTATTAGTTATTGTACTCAATCCAAAGCATATAGATTCTATAACCCTCTCAATGGTAAGATCTTAATTAGAATGGATGTACAATTTTCAAAGTGGAAGACATAAGTCACCTCCAAGTTCACATACTAACTCAATGACATCACCAACATCTAGTACTCATGAAGAGTTTTCAGATGAGCTAATTCCATAAAGAAGACCATTAAGAGTCAAGAAGCCAAATACCAAATATTTTGTTAACACATATGTCTTAAGTCAATTTGTTCTTATTTTTTCAGATTCGTTATGTTGTTATGTTATGAAGAAGCAACTGAAAAGGAAGAATCGCAAAAAGCAATGGTGGGAGAAATAAAATCCATTGAAAATAACGAAACATGGCAAATGGTGGATTTACCGAAAGGTAAAAATGCAATTGGCTTAAAGTGGGTGTTCAAGACAAAGTTTGTTGTATATGTAAGCTTACGAAAGCACAAAGCTCATTTTATAGTAAAGGTTATGCACAACAATATAGCATTGATTTCGAAGAAACATTTTTTCCGGTAGCATGTTTTGAAACGATGAGACTTGTCTTAGCTTTGGCAGCATAATTACACTGGTCTATTTATCAATTTGATGTCAAATCGTCATTTCTAAATGACGAGTTACAAGAGGAGCCTATGTAGCAAAGAAGAAGATTTGATAAAGGAGGGTAATGAGACAAAGGTTTACAAATTAAAGAAAACATTGTATGGGTTGCAGCAAGCCCTAAGAACTTGGTATAATAGGACTGATGGGTACCTTCAACAAAAATGGTACATAAGAAGTGAAACAAGCCCACCTTGTATGTGAAAAATGAAGGTCAAAACAATTTCATCACTATTTGTCTCTATGTTTGTCGCAATTGGGATCACGATAGGGCAAATAAAAACTTTTTGAAAAATCAAAGAAGAGTCGTCACCATAGTTTATTGTAGAAAACTATGAAAAAATTGAAGATAAGGAAATAATCTACGAAACTAGATTAGGGTCCAAGAGTCGATTATGTGTAGGGAATGTATTAACACCCTACAATATCTATCCTAAGGTAATACCTTTAATCACATTAGCAAAACAAGTGTGGTCTTATATAATGTTTATTTTTTCTAAAAAAAATAAGAATGCAAGTAAAAATAAAGATTTTTTTATTTTATTTTTGGGACCCGACAAGAGTTGACCTTATTTTTACGTATTTCCATCTATGATGGAAAAACAAAATCACATAATTCTAAATAGAAAATTTGTTTGTTGTGGTGTTGGTATTTTTAATTTAAATTTTTATAATTTTTAAAAATTGATATATTTTAGCATTTTACAATTGTTAGTCGGTTACAGTACAAGACAATGCGAATAACTATGATTGATACTCTTATAAATAGAGAATAGTGTAAACTATTCATCAATGTAGCAAATTATTTTGTGAATTTTTTTAAAAAATACTTTTTAATTTCTTGTTGAAAAAGAATATTTGAGCATCAAATAATGGAAGCGATAATACAAATATTCAAACCTTATTTTCATATTTTTGTATTAAATATTGCATGATGTGCGACCATTTTTATATTTAAAAGAATTATTTAAACATAACATTTATACAAAAACTTAAGTGCAAGATGACACATGCAATCATGTATACTTAAAAAAAATTCAAGTTGTAATGGCGAAACTCTTTTTTAACTATTGCACATATACCAAAAAACGAAACAAAATATAATGGTAATGTATTTTAAAAAATGCAAAAACATTTAGTAGAAATATGGAGTCAAACGAATGGACCCAAGTTTTATTATTTCTTTTTTTTGGACAAATGTGTATAGAGTAAAAGAAGAGAGTGTAAAAAGCAAAACTGTTGGACCAGTCTAAAATGAACTGAGACTTTTTCTTTTTCTTAAAATCAACAACGCATGTAAAAGGTAAAACCGGGTGCAAATAGCCAATAATGAATCAATAAGATGAGCTCAGATTTTTTTAGAAAAAAAACGTGGCGCATATATGAATAAGGAGTGTTGAAAGGGACAAATTCTTCCTGCACCCTAATACAGATTTTTTAATTCCATAAATACCCCAATATAAAAAACACACCCATCCGGTTCATAATGTCGAAAAAAAGAAAACCGGATGGCATTTCATCCGGATGTCACTTTTAAAAAATTTAACAACCGGATGAGTACGTCATCCGGTTGTCATTTCAAAATAAAATAAGAACCGGATGACATCCCATCCGGGTTTCATTTTAACTTCATCTGTTTCCAAATCTTTGATTAATCATTCAAACAAGCAATAAGTAAGTAATTTTTGGTCTTTATTAGCAATTAGTAAGTGATATTGCTAATTAGAGTAGTTGATTTGGGGTTTAGGCGTTGTCGACGACGAACAGAAGAATTTTCCGATTTGATGTATGAGAACCAGATTTTGATTTGGAAATGAGAACCGGATGGCAGCCCCATCCGGTTGTCATTTCAAAATCAAAATGACAACCAGATGAGTATGCCATCCGGTTGTCATTTTCAAATAAAATGATTTTTTTAAATGACAACCGAATGGGGGTGTCATCCGGTTGTCATTTTATTTTGAAATGACAACCGGATGAGGGTGTCATCCGGTTGTCATTTTATTTTGAAATGACAACCGGATGAGAGTGTCATCCGGTTGTCATTTTATTTTGAAATGACAACCGGATGGGGGTGCCATCCGGTTGTCATTTTATTTTGAAATGACAACCGGATGACATACTCATCCGGTTGTCATTTTTTTTGAAATGTGAACCAGATGGGGGTGCCATCCAATTCTTATTTTTTTGCCTGTATGAACCGGATAGGGTCAGTTGTGGAATTAAAATTTTATATTAGGGTGTAAGAAGAATTTGTCGTTGAAAGGCAAGCGTGCTGGGCCGGAGAAATAGGCGCAGGCCCTTAAACTTAAAGAATACGGAGTGTACACACGAATGGGTGTACGAAATAGCAAATTACTGAAGGACCAAGCTCTTGGGGAATTATCCTGCACCCAACAGAGACGGCACAACATATACCAGGTTCCAAAAGTGAACCCATATTTCCATCAATGGCTTCACACCCAACAAAAATGTAAAATCGCTTGCAATATATATCCGAAAGAAAGCAAACATAACACATTAGCTTGAAATGTAAAAATGAAGATGGATTAAACCGAATATAATGATATCATGGTGGTGACGTTGAAGACGCGGCGCCAGCGGCGGTTGACAGCCTATGGCTGGCGGTTGTTCTAGGAGATGTTGGAGTGGATGAAGTTGATGATGGCCAGAGAGAATGACGACGAAGGGGTTGAGGATGACGGAGGAGGCGATCGTCGACGAGTTAGGTTTCTCTTCTACGTCTCTCCCTTTCTTGATGTGTTCTTTCCCCCTGTGCAGTGTGGATTCTTTTGAAAAAAAATTGAGGCAGACGTGGGACACGGGTAGAGTGATGCATGTTTGCTCAAGACAAAGTGGGATGAAAGAAATATTAGTATTTTTATTATAATTATAATAATAATAATAATAATAATAATAATAATAATCCTGCTTATAATATTAATAATAATTATTATTATTATTAGTAATAATATCTTTTAATAATAATAATAATAATTTTAATTAGAAATAGATTTGGATCTAATAGCCTATGGAATATTCTGAAAAGGTGAGGGTGGGGTGTGAAGAGTAATCGTGGTCTACTGACCCATAGGAAACATGGAGCGCGAGCTGAAAAAGGGAGGGTGAGGAGTAAGATTGGCTTGCTAGCCCAAATTAGAGAATGGGCCTGCACGTAGGAATAGAGGACGTGTGAAAGGTAATCCTGCTCTGTCAGCCCACATGGAAAAATGGTTGAGTATAGGGGTGCGTGGAGAAAACGAGGGGCTATGAAAAGTGATTTTGGCGTGCAAAAAGTAAATTCCATTTTTTATTTTCACTTTCATTTATCTTTTTTTTAAATTTAATAGGTTGGACCCAAACTATATTTTTTTATATTTTCTAAAAATAAAAAGCAATAAAATCATAAACTAACCACTTATAGAACTAGGTTCCTTTCACGTTGTGCTACTTGAACTTCTCCGTTTTTCTGCAGTGGTCTATGGGTCTACTTTCGTATTTGATCTCGTTTGTAGCTTGTGCTCAATCTCGAACATGGAGGGTCGAGTACTTGCAAAAGTACTTTGACGGTGAAGTTAGTATTCTCCTCCGAGAGGTTTTTCACGTTATCAAGTTACGCCTTTTAAAAAATCATAAATCTAACCTCTTACCTTACGATACTCCTTTATTTATACCCTTTTCATAAGTTTTTACCTGTACGGATTTTCTATACATGACTTAAACACTTGCTAATTACGATTTTGAAGTGATTTAAAATTAATCATAATAATTAATTACGTATCAAGATGATTTGTTAATTGGTAGCAACTAGTTCTCCAATGGAAATAGTGTTATTTAACATTAGGATCGAGATTCTCTCATATGCCGAGTAGCAAGTAGTACACAAGAATTCTTTAAATTTAATTAATTTTGGATTATCCGTTAATTGAAGTAGTAGTTAATTGTCAAAATTGGACATTATAACGCTTTAGAAACGATATTTATAGTTATCGCATTACTACTTGTATGACTAATGTACTTGCTGAATTACGGTAAGACGTCAATTTTAAAAGTGGTTAATCATTCGTAATATGCATCAAGATCACAAAAACACTTCAAACTAATTATAAATTACTTCAAAACGATATGAATTGAGAGATTTAATAAGTTTATTCATTGTTGGAGAAGAACAAAAGGATGATCAACCACCTAAGACAAGGAGGTTAAAGGCTTATCTCCACATGAAACGGTGCATATGTTTTCTTTCTGGATGATAAAATAAAACAAAGGCAATGACATTGCTCGTAGCAGCAATCTGAGACAATCCCTTCAGAATGCGGAATCGAAAGCAAGAAATTAGCGTACATAACTATTGCAAATTTTGAAGGCAGCAAAAGTGCATTATCCACAAATTCCTTTGGAATTCTCTGTTAGATATGAGGTGAGGAAATTGGCAATTGTTGTGTCTCAATTTGCTTTTTTGTAGATGATGGCGCGGGGTTTGAATGGTCTTTGCCTTTGCCCCACACCACAGAGTACAGACCCATTGCGATAATGATAGCTCCAATGATACTGAGATCATTATAATAGAGAGAGACATAGGAAGAACATGGTTCAGAAAATTGATATCAACCCAATGAATACTTAAGAGTTAAATAATAATCATTATGCAATAATCGTGACTAGTTCCAGATAATCAAACTTTTAACTATGACGAAATATTAGGAGCATCCGAGAGAGAGAAATCTGGGAGACAAACAAGAATGATAACTGAGTCATACCATATATAAGGGAATCACATCATCTTTAACCCAAAACCTTAAGGTATTAAGTCTATGGATTTTTTTTTTTATATATTGTTCAAAGTTCTTATTTTTTATCTAATCTGAGACTTAAACACACACTTGAATACCTAACACGAAAGAATAGTGAAGAAGAAGCATTGCATACCTGCCCAAGTGAAGTTGCTCAGCAAAAAGGAAGGAGCCTAAAGCACAAGTTATGATCATGCAAAGAGGATTAAAGGCGGTTAAAAATACTGGGCCTCTGCTTTGCAATACCAACCCTTGCGCATAATACGTAATTCCAGAGGTAACAATTCCCTGTAATTTTGTTACCTTCCTTAGAAAATCTGAGAGACAAAATAATGTTTTGGGCCCAGTAAACAAAAATTAAAGGATCAGTACTAACCGTGTAGAGTGGGCCGTAGAGTCTGAAGTCCCAGCCCAAGGCCCATGCCCCAAGCCCAGCATGACGAGTGGCCACAATTGCCACCACACTAGCTTGCACAACACCTGATAAGCACACTAAAGAGGAGAGAGACAATTCTGCTGGATACCTTTTCAATGTAATGGACTGCAATTCACAATTCACCAATAACACATGTTTTGTTACACATAAATCAAAGAAGGAGAAGGAAGAAAAAGGAAAATAAAATAAATTAACATGCCTGTAAAATGAAGAAAGTTGACCAAGCCACACAACCCAGGAGAAGAAAGAGAGTCCCAGAGACCCAGTGTTTGACAACTTGAGGGGAGTGACTTCCATTTTGGGTGTGGGTTGTGTTTGCAGAATGAAATAGGTGAAATTCAGGACCTTTGTAAAGAGTCATTAACAAAGCACCTGAAAATGTCACCAATGTCCCAATCACCTTTGCTAGGCTCCTCACTTCCTTAATATTTACACGCTCTAACCTGATGCAGTACATAGAACCAAATTGTCACACAGTTTTGCTTGTTCAAAATTTGCATCTATAGTATTTCTTTTCTTATTCGTCACGCACAAGTCGTAGAAATAATACCTTAGAATTACGGCTAGCACAAAAGTGACAGAAGGCACGGCATTCATTATAGCAGAGGCAAACGAAGCTGATGTATATTGCATTCCCAAGAAAGTGAAGCCTTGGTCAATCACTGGCCTGAAATATCAGATTCGTTAGCATCACAAAACTCTGAATGAAGAAAAACGATTGTCAAAATAATACCTTCTTAACACTGAATTGGTTTTAGATTCTGTTCCAAGTATATCTTCAGTGTCTTAACAATGGGTGAATTCTTTTGTTATGTTCAAGTGCCGGGAAATAGAGTTAACTTTAGTATGAATAAATTCAGGTCAACAATTTTTCAAGTTAGGTTGATTAAAATTTTTTTACTCTAATATATTACAAATTAAATAAAATTACTTCATAATCATATCAAGTAATAATATATTTATTACAGCTATATATATATATATATATATATATATATATATTGTATTAGTATTTGATATTTAACGTGCTTATAATTTGAGGGAAAAAATCGCAAATGTTTTCAACTATTCATTTTTTTTAGAACTTTAAAAGTAAATATATAAAAAATAATTTTATATAAAGAATTATTTATTTATGAAAATACAGAAAAATAATAATTGAAAAATCACGCCAATGAACTAGCTTAAATCGATATTAAGTTGATCCTAAATTCTTAGAACCCAATTAACACAATTTTTGTATTATTGATTTGGATTAGCCAATTAAGGTATACCATTTTGACACTCCTGATGAGCAAAAGATTATCTGCATATTCTCTCATTAATTTTAAAGTGTGTTTGGATTAGTTATAATAACTGCAATTTTAATAACTAACTATATGTATAATTAATTAATAAAATCAACTATGTTGAAATGATTTATGTTTGAATTTGTTAGTGAAAGTGGTTTTAAAATAAGTTATTTAATTTATTTCATCTAAAATATATGTATCGTCCTCAGTAGAAATAGATTAAATAGTCTACCTAATCATAAACTTTAAAACGTCTTCATTGCGAACTTAAATATTTATTTTACATGCTAGTTAAATAATAAGCATGTTGTTAAAATTAGGATTTCACAAATGGTGTATTTAATGTTTTATGTACTATCAATGTAAATATTTTCATTATAAATAAAAATGAAATCACTTCAAGCATAATTTTTAAAGTAGTTATTGTAAAAGCCAACAAATTACCATGACAATTTATAATTAAATGTTAGATAAACTACTTTACAAAATTACTATATGAAACATAATATCTTATTAAAAATATAATTGTATTTAACATTATCCTTTTAAGAAGTTAATTTGCTTACAAATGATCAAACAACCAGGACATGATTTTTGAAACAAAACACTCCTTCGAATTAGTTTATGTCTACTTTTATTTTTATTTCCTTTTTACTTTCAATTGGATAACTATAATTTTATTTTACTTTGGTAACAAATATTTGTATAGAAAACAGAAAAAAAAACAAAAATTATTTTCAATACTTTTTTATGCAAATCTTTAATAAAATAAAACAAAGTAGTAGATCTGTCATAATAATTATCCTTAGCTTCCTCAACCTCAAACAAAAGACACCTAACTCGTGTGTTTAGATTTGAGTTCAAACAAAAAAATGCTTAAAAATATTACGAAACTTATAGGAAGAAAGAATATATGACATTATTATAAAAGGGAAAATCTATGCGATTCAGTGGCCGATTGAGGCCTTGAATAATATATTTCTTGAAATTGTAATGGTATAGAAAGTTTGTACAAAATATTTACTAAACACTAAAAAGAGAGATATGAAAGAAAAATAGATGTAAGAGTAAGTGATCTTATATTCTTGTTAAAAATTGAAAAGGTTATTTCATAGTATTCATTTTAAAATCAAATAAACATAATTATATTTAATACAATTAAAGTGGATGGTATATCAAAATGGAAAATGCTATATAGTGTGACCTAAACCGATTGTGACAGACAAAGGTTTTAGATGATTACTTACTCCACAAATCCCAGTGCCATTATCTGCAAGAAGACAGGGAGTGTTATCTTGGGCCTAATTTTCCTGCAAATTGTAGTGAGTAATGTCAAACAAACACATCAATTTTAATCATCATGAACTAATTAGTAGCCAAAAATGTTTAAAACAAGACACGGCACTGCATGTAGGAGATTAAGAAAATAATGCAAGTAATTAAGTTAATGATTAAGATGGGACCTCTCAAAAATCAATGCAAAAGGAGCGAGGGCCAAAGCAGCGATGGCATTACGATAGACGACGAAAACATAACGATTCATTCCATGGTTGAGACTAGCGACGGAGAAGATGTATGCTCCGGCGAACCCAAATTGAAGTCCCACCGTTAACAAATAAGGCTTTGCCTTACTGAAGTTCTTTCCAAAACCAGCACAACAACATTTTTGTTCCATGTTTTTGTGTTTGAAACAATAGGAAAAATTGTGTAACACTTAGAGCGAGGTACTCTGAAGTGTATGGAGTGGTCGTGCTTATAAACACAAAGGGTAATGATTAAGACAAATTGCACTGGGGAGAGTAAGAGGATAAGCGATAAGTATCAGAGTCCTGTTCTAAAGTTATACTTTTGGTCAATCTCAAACAAAAAACTATATTACTATTATTTAGTGGTAGTGCCTGCAATGCAATACCTTTGCTTGATTCCCTCTCTATTCAGTTGCCGTGACTCAGAATACACTTTCCCTGCTCCAAGTTTTTTTCTCAAATGCACTGCAATTGACTTTTTCTTATGCTACAAAAAATAAAACACTGTGCATGTTTTGCTTTTATATAATACTACTATTCTTCACGCTTAGTGGCCTCCAAAAGACATTTACTCCACTGGGTTTAACATCTTTCTCTTCCAATCTCATCATGATTTTTACAGAGTAGAGAAGGGTTACATTAACATCTTTTTTTATAATATGGACGATCAGTTTTAACCCTAAATTTAACTAATTATTTAACGCCGATACCTAGGTTGACTTGTTAGTAATAATTTAGTAACCCTAGTAAAATTTATAACAGTAAGGGTAAATGAACTTTATTGTAAAAAAGGCTATATAGCATTTTTTTTAACCCTATTACAAATACAAGAAAGAAAATTTAAGCATTACCCTCTCCTAAACCACCAAAGAAAATGAATTTAATAAAGGCTACATAACCTAACAAATTACATTTTGATTATTTTTTTAATTTGATTCTTTTTTGCCGTTAAAAAAAAAAAAAAAAAAAAAAAAAAAAAAAAAAAAAAAAAAAACTAACAAGTTACATTCGACAAACTCAATCAGATGTTTCAACCAATGAAGGTACCTAAAAATTAAGGAATGGAAAGATAAAAACACCAAACTTGATTGCTGAGTGTCATGTCAAACATCAACTGTCCCAATAACTAAAGCTAATGGGTGAAAAATCATCACTAATAATGCCATATGATATAGAAACACAATCTATATCTGGAAAGTGTCAAATATCAAATATGTGCTTAATACCATGTCAAACACCAACTCCTCATTCAACTAATGCTGATTGTGGAAAATAGTCTCCAATAATGCTATCTGATAGTGCATTCTTTTATGTGATTGAATGAATTTAATTTTGAGTTAGCGTTAGTGGAAAATTAGTTTTTAATTATATATAGTCACACCAGGATTTCTTAACTAATTGTTATGAGTAAAATAATAGTAATAATCATTATTATTATATAAATAGCTTTTTGCCAAACTCCACTTATTTGTAGCCAAGTGTGATTTTGCATTTGTGTAAGTATCATGTTCTGCTTTTTTATCGCTTCCCAAAACTTTTAAAAGTTTACCTTATAATAAAAATGCAGTGCACGCAGACGAGACTACTGGTGGAGGATATGAAGTTATTGAAATTTCGTTTTCTTGGCACCATTTTAATAATAGAGGGATGTGAGGTAGCTCAAGGATAATGAAAGTTGTAAACCCCCATGCCATGATCGCCTGCAGGATCAACTTTTTTTACTGGATAATGAAGAAAGAAGAGACATCCATGCATCGAGGAGTTAATATTAAAAATTATGAATGACGTTTTAAAAGTTAAATTACTTTTTTATTTTTCATAAGTAAAATTTCTTTTTAGATAAACTTATGTAGAAAAAAAGTATTTGAATTAAACGTAAAAATATTTCAGCAATCAGAATACTATAATTAATTATATTGTAAACTTATAGTAAAAACTATATTTGAAACATAATTAATTAAACATATAGTAAAAACTATAATTAATTAAGCATAATTAATTACATACTATATTTCAGTAAAAACTTATGTGAAAAATAATTTTAAATATGAAAAATAATAAAATTATTAAAAAATGTTTATTAAAGTTTTTTTATAAAAATTATATATAATTGAAAACATGAAAAGAATGAAAAAGTTTGATGCTAAATAATCTATTTATGAATTTTGATTATAAACTTAAAAATTGTCTATCAAATGTATTTTTTCTGATTGTTGACAAATTTTTCAAATATAACAAATTTTAGAAAAAAATTTATATTTTAGAATACTTTTATCTAAAAAATAAGATTTACCCTAACGTTTTACAAAATTATTAATTTTTTGTAGTTATTTTAAAATTAAATATATATTACGAAAATAAAAATGAGAATCTTTGTTAAAAAAAACTTTATTCAAATTTAAAAATATTAATTGAAGTGTGTGTGTGTGTGTGTAAATACTAGAAATTGCTAGATTTGAATTTCTTTTTATTATTAGATGGACATCCATTGAGAAGACTACTGATTTTTCTCAAGAGAAACAACATTAATTGCGTCCTAAATATAAAGGAGTCTAAAAAATAATAATAATGTGTAATCACTTATAAGAGAATATATATGGTTTAGGGTTTAGGTAAGGAATATTTATAACTGTAACTCTTATTTGAATATGAAACACTTTTGTTTAAACCTTTCTTAGGATGTCTTCAATCAAATAAACTTTTTTTTTTCTCGATTACATATTCGTATTGGATGAGCGTAGACACATATTTTATTTTACATATTAGTTTTAAGAACTTTATTATTATATTTTTAAATTTATTGATTTAAAAATATTTAAAAAAATGAAACTCGTTAATAAAATGAGTCATATAATTTTTTTGTAATTTAATTAATAAAAGAAAATATTCAAAGTGTATCATTAATTTTTTCATGTGTGTTCTCATCTTTAACTTTTATTATATCCAAAATTTTACCAGTAATTTTAGACATTTTATTTGGAATTTGTTTGTATTAAGCCCGCCGTCTAAGGCTCCAATCAAACTATAAAAGCAAGCAGAAGGAAATCTTAGTCTCTAGAAGTTAGTTCAAGTCATTCAATTTATTGAGTTAAAAATCTCTGCATTATTATGCTTTAGTTACGTTGATTAAGCGTGCATGCACGATGGAAAACGAGTACAAGAAAGAAAATTATCTTCTCCCTCTTTCTTCCACAATGATTTGCTTTAATTAATTTATTCGTTTATATAATGCAATGTAGCACAACACAGAAACATGTGTGACAATGGCAAGTATAAGTGTTAATAATATGTTGCACCTTTTGACAATTTTGTCAGCCAGGACCACAATAACAGTAAAATTATGGCTAATTATTTGCTCTGCTTTTTCTTAGGGCAAATGCCTAAGTAAAGTAAAGGAGAGTGATACCAACATAGACACCAATCATTGTATTTAGGGATGCCAACCTAGCTATAAAAATAAAATGTGGGATGAGATGAATATTTAAGATCATTAAGTTTAATTTGTATAATTCGCAATTCCCGTGGTCAAAGTGTTTTTTTGTCCCGCAACTCACATAAATTATTTTTAATTTTATATTATTGTATAATATTATTTATGCATTGAACATGGGTAAATATTTATATTTTTTATTTTGTTAATATTATATTTATAGAATATTATATATTTTTGAGTACAAATCTAAATTTATACATAATCTATTTTAATAATTTTTTATAGCATGTTTCCATATTTAGTTGTACTAAATAGTAAATCTTAAGTTAGTTTTTTTTTAATATAATTTTATGCTTGTAGTAAATATTTAATTTTTGTAATCAAAAAATTACTAAGAAATTTCTAGATTTTTTTTCAATTTTTTATTTATTTATGTGGATCACCTCTAGGATTATAAATTGCAATTATACAGTTTAATTGATTAAAATAAAACCCCTTGATTTTAAACATTTAAAATGATAAAATTCAATTAACTATAGTTGTTGCATTAAAAATAGTTTAATTGACATCTACTATTAATGTTAAAAATTTGCAGTTTTAATCATTTGTACTTAACTTTTAGAGTGAGTATATAAAAATCAACAAATTTATCTTATATAACAATTTATAAGTGTAGGAGGGTAAAAAAAAACTTTACAGTATTAATGCATAATTTAGTCCGAGAAAAATCAAAAGTATAATAATTAATTAATTAATTTTTATTTATTAAAGTAAAAGTGAAATCCAAAGGCTTAATCATAGATATAAACTATTAACAAAATTAAGGTATGATAAAAGTTTTGTTCTTTTAACTTTTGACAATCCAAAATTATTAATTAAACTTCTAAAGAGAACTTTAATATTTCTTATTATATACTGAAATTAAGACAAATGCACTCGAAGAAGACGATAAAGTAATTGCAACTTGCTAATGAAGAACATTAACTTGAATTCTAAATGAAATATGATTTTGATGTTGATTTTCTTCATAAGAACATCGATTGTCTTCGAATCAGATATAGAAAGTAAGTATTTTTTTTTATATTTTGGCTCTGAAAGTAATGTGAAAAAGTGTTTTATATTTATTGTAACAAAAATAGACGTGAAACGTTAATGGTTACATTAGTTACACTTATAGATGATAAAAACATTTACATTATAATAAGAATAATAATAATTTAAAAAAAAAAACCTTTATAATATACAATTTTCTAATTTGAAAACTATCAATTTGTGTACGCGATTGTTCGTGTGTGTCAATACATGTTTGACATACATAAATGCGTGTATGAGTTTAATCTATATAACAAATATATATTTTTATAAAAATATATTTCATACTTAATACCTTAAATAACAAATTGAGTTAATATGTCATTTCAATGTATAGCTTGAAATAATTCAATCCAAAATTCATATATAAACTCATTCATAATTATCATTTATCTCAATATTCAGGTTTAAATCATGTTATATGTATTTATATACAATTATAGTTTAACTTATAATGTTAAATCGAATAAAGACTATCTATGAAGCAAAATAAAATATAAAAAATGATTTGAAAACTGGTGTCTTATCAATAATGTATTGTATCTTTGTGGAACATATTAGATTCAGTGGATGAGAGTGACCTTAAAGATCACATAGCTACTACTTACCTGATAAACTTGTCATGGTTGATTTTGTATTGGTTAGAGGAGGCGTGTGTACATGGGTATATGTATTTATAGAGAACTATAAGGTGGTCTATTATTAGGCAAAGCAATAATTATGATAAGCTGTGACAAAAGAAAATTACAAAAGGATCAAATTGAGGAAGAAAAGGAAAGATGGAGACAATTCCAAATAATAAAGGGAAGATGATAAAAAAAGAAAAAAATTCCACTAGACAAAGAGCATGCAAATAGGAAGTTGGATACAACATTCTTATTCATCAGCTAAGAAAATTAAACTCTTTCTTTGGTGGTCTAAGAGGGCAATGCCATTATTGACTCTTTTCTGATGATTAAAGTTTTTTTTTTTTCCTTTAATCAGTTTGTCCTTGTTTGTGAATACGATACGATACCTCTTCAATGAATTTCGTGTGCTTCTTATTCTACTAATAAATTTCAATAACTTTCTAACATTCAAGTGGGACGATGAAAAAAGTTCTTTTTTATTTAGAATTTATTTTTAAATATGCACAATTCGCATAAGAAATAAAAAACGAGAGATAGAGATAATTATGTATAGTATCATGCATTACTGTAATTTTTTCGTGTTTAAATAATAAACAATTTTCAACAACTATTTTTTTAGATATCTTTTTTCTTGTTCTAAAACTGGTGTGCTAAGACTATATATATGTTTAACATTTAAAAACATAAAAGAAACCAATATTTTTAGTTTAAAATGTTATTAAAACAGATTTTCACTTTCTGAAAAATATTTAATTAATGTAAACTTTTAAAAACATATTTTTGATAAATTAATAATATTTCCCTGAAAAAATCATATGAAAGGAAAAAGTTGGTCAAAGAAATACATGATTGATTGTGTGAAAAAAC
>Ga0209489_103133_pt1 | contig 32642 bp, 24 predicted proteins | sample SiratrowhiteBW_FD_187527 | JGI IMG/M metagenome (GOLD analysis project Ga0209489, IMG submission 187527) | Root nodule microbial communities of legume samples collected from California, USA - Siratro white BW (SPAdes) (version 2) | ecosystem: Host-associated > Plants > Roots > Nodule | place...
CAGTCTCCTCCATATGTCTACAAATCTCCCCCTCCACCATCACCATCACCTCCCCCTCCTTATGTCTACAAGTCCCCACCACCTCCATCCCCCTCACCTCCACCATATGTCTACAAAGCTCCCCCTCCACCATCTCCATCACCTCCCCCTCCTTATGTCTACAAGTTTCCACCACCGCCATCCCCCTCACCTCCTCCACCATATATTTACAAGTCTCCTCCATATGTCTACAAATCTCCCCCTCCACCATCACCATCACCTCCCCCTCCTTATGTCTACAAGTCCCCACCACCTCCGTCCCCCTCGCCTCCTCCACCATATGTCCACAAGTCTCCTCCATATGTCTACAAATCTCCCCCTCCACCATCACCATCACCTCCCCCTCCTTATGTCTACAAGTCCTCACCACCTCCATCCCACTTGCCTCCACCATATGTCCACAAGTCCCCATATGTCTACAAATCTCCTCCCCCTCCATCTCCTTCACCTCCTCCTCCATATTTGTACAAGTCTCCACCTCCACCTCCTCATTATGTCCTCAAGCATCTGCCACATCACCTTCCCTACGTCTATAACTCCCCACCGCCTCCTGCATCAGGCTATTAAGCTAACTAAACCAACGCATATTGTTTCAATAAATTTATGCAACACATTACTGCGACTAGTATTAAGACTTCGTCAATAATACAGGGTCTACACTGAAGAGTCTTATCATGAATGTAGCTCTATTGGGTTATTTATAAGTGTCAATTCAAAAGTTTGTTTAATTTTAACTTTTATCATATAATACTATATACAGTAATTCGTTGTTGTTAAGTTTCCATTTTGGCATTCCCTTGTTTCTATGATATGATCTAAAGGTAGTTCGTGTCCTGCTCCTTCGGTATAAAGATTTTATTCGATATCATAAAATGAACCTCGTAGCAATCTCTTGTCGAAACATTGGCTGTTTCTCTAGATTTACACGTGGAATCTTTGAAAATAACGGGCTCTTTGAAAGAATAATAATAATAATAATAATAATAATAATAATAATAATAATAATAATAATGATAATAATAATAATATAATAATAATAATATAATAATAATAATAAAAGAAAAAGACATGTTGTCTCCATCTGATATCCATGTTTGTTCAAATAATGCACTGGTGAAACTCATAAACAGACATCAGGTCAAACTGAGTACAGGTTTTCGAAATGTCTCTTTCGCAGCATCTAGGAAACGTTAACTAATTAGTCAGAAGAATCAACATAACGAAGACCAACCCAAAATTTGATTACTCTGAAATTTACGACGGCAAATAACCGAACTGAGATTCTTCCTAATTTATCAATCACAAACTACTTAGACATGGAAACTTACTAAGCCACCTCAAGAAGAAATACCCTGCTCGGGACCAATAATCTAATGCAACCTAAACTGGATTTGGAAAGAGAGATACTGAAGGGTGGATATTTGGAAGATAATTAAAACATTAATCATTTAAATTGAGCAATTAATTAATTAACATGAAGCATGATAGATAGTTAAACATTGTAATTGTACAAGAGGCACGGGAATTAGAACCTTACAATGTTTGAGGATCCATCAAGTTTAGTGGATGAGGCTTTGGGCGACAGAGAGAGAGAGAGAGAGATAGAAAAGTGACCCTTCGATTCTTCAAAACGAACGTTGGGCATACCTTGAAATGAAGGGTCACAGAGACAATAAATAGAAAAGTGCAGAGAGAAGAGGAAAGACTGTCATTCTTCGCTGCGAAGTGATACTTTAGAGATACTAAAAACTATTCTCTTTATGACAAATTTTAATAATATATTAACATTTTAAGTTAAAAATTAATATAATTAAAATATTAATTATTAAGTGTTTTTTTTTATTAGTAGATGTCAAATCCCTTTTCTTGTGAACCAATTTCATGTTTACAATTGAACTGTTTGACTGGAGCAACCACTTAATTTGTTGTCCAAAAGAATCTCTGGTCTTCATCAAGTATCAAGTATGAAAAAATATATATCTCTTCATTAATAATTAGCTTAATTTATTTTGTGATTTTTCAAAATTATCTCATTGATACCATTTTCTGTCTAACTGATCATCACAATTGTAGTAATCACAAAGTGTAAAGGAAAATATATCCAATTTTATCCAAGTCATTACAGTGAATTAAGTAAAACCAATGGCATTAACAAATGTGGTGGGACCATATATTTTTTTCTAAATCTTGTTTTAGGTGGTTCCTTCTTTTCCTAGTGACATCAAATTACTAATGTTTCTATATTACCAAATACCTGAGTCTCCTTTATTTATTGAATATATCACATTTGTTGAATTTTATACTTTTTAGGGTAAGATGTGGGGTGACCATCTTTTGATAAAAGGTTCAACCAAAATGCTTACTCCATTATTTTGTTTAAACGTGCAATAACATCAAAACTAAAAAAAAAAAAATTGTTAACAGTTCCAATATATGTTTTTTAACAGTCGACTATAGTTATTATTGGTGCATTAAAATACCCAAAGCATAAACTAATAAAATTTTCAGAATAACTTAAAAAAGTAATCCACATTTAAACTTCTTTTAATTTTATCCTTTTCAACAATTTATTATTTGATTTGATGATAATTGTGGGAGTAGTTCAGATAAAAGTAATTGTATTTTCAGCCTTAGAATAAGACAAAGCTGTGAAACTAACTTTGAAGCCAAGAGGGTAAAGGTTAATTAAAACTCTGTTACAAATGCTTATTTACATGTTACAAAAATATCCATTCTAAAGCAATCAATAATTATATTTTTTATTAATTACATAAGCACAATTAAACAATTTACTTTAAATTTTACACTTATAGATAAATTATTTTCTCAATATATTAACAAAAAAAAGTTCTCCTAATAAATATATTTTCTTATTTTTTATTAAATTCTTTATCATAATACTAATACAGACAAGGTAGAGACAGTAAGTTGTCGCTGCTTTTCTGGTGAATTGCTGCACAATATTTTCTAGGTTTTTGGATATGTGAAACATTCATTATGACATTCTCATTTTGCTATGATCAGAAAAAAAAAAAAAAAAAGCAGATGATCACACACTAAGTTTGGGGTGGAAATCCGAGTTAACAAAGGACGTTGTTAATTCATCTAAACAAGCCATCCGAATTCTCTCAGGAGTTGCTGGACTGTCAAGAGGAAACCAGTCATTATACCCCATTTCAGCTCTGGCAGCTATGATGGCATCCTTGATGGCAAATAACACCGAAGATGCTAGGAAAAATGGAGGCTCACCAACAGCTTTGGAAGAATGGATGGCCTTCACATTTGGATGACCCTACCAATCAAACAAGGTAAAGTTATCACTTGATATCTTCAATTTGTGATTATTGAGCTAAATATATGGGAATAATCAAACAGCCAAGTTAATCACCAATAAATGGCTTTATGTAATGTGGAAAACCATCAACATCTTCATAGAATTGTGATTATATGACTGATACCACAATTCAAACGCTATATAACTCATCAATATTTTAATCTATGAAGCCATCTGAGAGCGTGGAGACGGGAATAAGTTAAGGAAATATGAGACAATTTTAGTAATGTGTTTCTATAAATACCAAAAAGAAAATGACAACACAGATCTCACGATTGTAGGCATAAATTCCAACATATTTAAATCAGCTCGTGGGAATTATATTCAGTTAGCAGAAGAAAGAAAAAGTATCATTATCAATGGATTTGTTTGGATCAATTATTGTAAAAATAGAAGAAAATGAAAAAAAAAAACAAGCTTTTCAACAAGTTAAAATAATTCTTTTACAAATCAACAACCTCTCCAAACCAATTCATGCATATGTCAATTTTAGCTAATAAAAATAAACTATTTTTTTTTCTTATTTTCTTTCCTATAATGTTTTTATTATTGTGTGTTTGATGGGTGAGAAATAAAAAGAGAGGGATAGATGAAAATCAATTTAACTTTCACTTTCTTTTTCATCTGTTTCAACTTATCCTCTTTATTTCTCCCCATTATACCAAATAGGATCTTATAAATTTATCGAGACAGTCAATATCTCAGACTCCCACTTTAATAATCAACTTCTTTTTTTCCTCTTCAAAAGACATGTAAGACAAATGATCTTTTTATGCACAGCATCAAATCTATTTGTTCCATATTTCACTAGTATTAGAATCTGGCCAGTACTTTTTGTTAATTACAAGGATTATCTTTGTTCATTTTCCATCTTTACACCAGCCAATATCCTCTCTATGTCTGGGATTACACACATGACTCCACTGTGCCACTGGAACATGTAGCACATTGAAAGCATTTCATGGTGAATCATCCACTTACCTCAAGAAAAGAGCAAAAAATAATTGTTCAGGGTTCAGGAACATACCTTCAGAAGTGAGACGTTAAATTTGAAGGGAACATCATTTACAGAAGGAATTTTATAAGCTCCAGGTCCAGTTGTGTAAAGGCATCCAGACGGGATCCATTTATGTGCTGCATCTCCCCATTTAAGTTCTTCCAAAGCTACCCAACCCAAACCTTGAACAAAAGCTCCCTCGATCTGTGAAAAAAAAAAAAAAAAAAATATGAAAATAAAATTAATAAAAAAAAAAAAAAACAAAATATGAAACTAACATGAAAAAAATACAATATTTCAACAATAGGGAGAAATTTGTAATTCAAAGGAGTGTTAATCTTCTACACACGCAAAGAAGACAACTTTCACCATTTTCCCAAAACCGTCTTGGTACAAAGAATCCAGAATCAAACATCCTGCAATAAAGACTTATCCAAACAGTTTTTGAAAATTTTCATAATTCTCAGAAAGTGAAACCATTGCATATTAACCCAACGTTGTTTTATCACAATCAAACAATATATTGTAAGTTCTCTGATCAACCCAAAAAGTGAACACAAGCATTTTGTTTTAAAATAATGCTTAAAGATATTTAACTTATTTACGATAAGTTAAAAAAAACTGTATATTCAGTTTAGGAAAAAAAGAAACTTATTTACGATAGCCAAATTCCATTTACCACTGCAAAATATTAGGAAACTGACTTAAAATCTTTTCTATCAAATTTTCTGATTTCCGTTTAAGGGAATTTCTGTCCTCTCTACTGTACTAGTTCTCCATCCTTAACCTTGTATATTCAGAAATTAATAATAAACAATTATAGAAAAAAAAAGTACCTGTCCAACATCTATTGCTGGATTGAGAGAATAACCTAGATCCAGAAATACGTTTGCCATTCTCGTGTGGAAATCTCCGGTCAAGGTGTCAATTTCAACCTCAGCAAATGCAGCTCCGTAAGTGAAATATCTAAAAGGTTTTCCTTTAGCCGTCACCCAATCAAACCCAATATCAGGCGTAATATAAAATCCATGGGCAGAAAGGTCTATTCGCTCTGCATAACACGCACGAACTAGCTGAAAATAACAAAAGCATAACAAGTTCAATAGTTTTCAGTCACAAGACAAATTGTAACAGCAGAGACAATCCAAAGTTCCTTGTAAAGAAAAGACTTGTTGGCATAGTGTAAGGTCTATATGACCTGTACACTTTAGCAGAATTCGTAACATAGCAGATATAATTTCTTATACAATCCTCTACCTAATGTAATCACTTCTATCTGTTTCATCTTGAAACCCAATATATTTACATGAAAATATGTAAGAACTATTGAAGTGCTTCTTCTTTTTAACTTTTTAGAAATTCTAAAGAGCCTAAATAGTTTCTTAATTTCTTCAGCATTTTTCTCATAAAATTTAGATTTAAATAATTTTTTTCTCCAAAGTATGTTCAGAATTTTCTTTTGGTTTTTAATAACCTTTTCCTTTTGTCCTTCAATATTTCTTATTTTGTATTTCATCTGTATCATTACATTGACTCTGTTAATCTGTCATCATATGATTAAAAAACATGTGATGGAAAAAATAATTTCAAGGACCAAAAGAAAACTAACAAAATATTTTGCTGACTAAGAAAGAAATCCAAAAGTATTCAAGGACCACTTAATAAATCAAAAAAATTTGAAGGATGAAATACTAAATAATTTTGTAGGTACCAAAAGTAAAACAAATATTAGGGACCAAAAGAAAAATCCAAACATATTTCAGCGACAAACTTTAGGGACCAAAAACACTTAAATCTAACATTTTTGTATAAAAATACAGCTTCCATGAAATACAATGAACAAAATTTGCTTATTTAGTCATTTATTCTAACTAGAGAGGTTGACTAAGAAACAAAGTTACAAAATTTTAGTACCTCAGCAAATGAGTTGAAGTTATGCTGTGAAGCAATAGGTTTCATGCGTGTCATTATCTGCTCACATGCATCTAAAACCGCTGCTCCATACATATCAGAACTTGCAGAAGCTGCTGTTGGAGAAGCATTAGGGACCTAATTGTGCAGCAAGCATGAGGAGATCAAGAAATTTAGCATCAGAAACAATAATCCAAGATTCAAGAAAGGGTAAAGAGGGAATGGAAAAGGACAATCCAAATGAACCAGAAAGTACAGAAGGATATTACTATGTTATTCAAAATATCTGTAAAAGCAAGGTTCCAAACACCAGTTTCTTATGATTTCTTGCTAGCTTTAGTTCTTCTCCAAAATTACTTTGAAGAGTTGATCTAGTTTTATATAAAACTGATTACAACGTTTCTTTTAATTATATTTGCAAAAATCTGTGCAACTTTCTAAAACTACCAACAGAAGTTTGGAGTTCTAAACCTTGAATTTGACTAAGCTGATTTTCTTTTGGAACAAGTCTACTTCACTAAAAACTCAAAAAAGTATCAAGGAACTGAGAAAAAAAGAAAATAATAAATTATTTATCTGGTATTCTACCAGTAGCAGACACTAATTTCCAAGAAAAACAACATAAACTGCATATAAAGAGTAACTTAATACCTTGTCAGTACTAGTATCTGATATAAAAACAGAACTAAGAGGGATATTGAAAGCTGAAGCAGCAATTTGAGCAACCTTGGTATGCAAACCTTGCCCCATTTCTACACCCCCATGGGTAACTAAAACAGTTCCATCCGTATATACTTGAACCAGAGCACCAGCCTACAGTTATTAGGAAAATATGAAAGTACACCATTATTACTATCTAATAATGCAATCATTTCACAATAAAATAGGAATAAAATGCAAACGAAAATTTTTAATTAAAGCACCACAAAAATATAAACAATAAGCAAATAATATAGGTCTAATTGAACTAAGAAGTCCTATGATTAGTATCATAGGGATTTGAATTTTGGGTTGGGCTTCATAATATATACTTCTAGTATAAATAGCCATTACCCTTAACATGATGTATAGTATTCAGATCATCTGTTATGCTTTAAAATTTGACATGATTTAAGTCCATACTTGATGATAATACAGTGAGAATTAAATATAAATATATATATATATATATGAAGCAACAGAATTCATTTCCAGATCAACTTTCCCTTCTCTCAGTCATAATTTTGTGAAGGAATTTCTCTTTATATACTTTCTCTGCTGAAAGAGAGGTCTAAGAAAGAAAATGATGCCAAAACCCCAAGCCCCTCAAGGTCCCTAAACCTTGTCTTTACACCTGAAGCCCAAGAATAACTAGGGCCCGTACTCCATTATAGGCAGCAGCAAGAAAATGGGGGAGTTAGTTAAAGAGAGAGACTAAGAGTAGTTTGTTATCTAGAGCAGAGAGGACAAGAGGAGCTAGAGCCTCATCTCTGTGTTTGGGAGCTTCTGCTCTTTCCATTATCATATTTTGCAGATATATAACACAGAAAAATGCATTACGTGATAGTGACTGCTATCAGAAAATGCTTAAAGCAAACATGAATCCCACACAAATTGATAACTTAAACCTATTTTAAAGGGAATGTGTATTAGCTAGAACTGAGTGCACCAATTTATTTTAGCTAAACAATTGTTCTGAGAAGTCTTGATAACTGATAGTAGACAAATGAAACACAAAATTTTTTATTGTAAAATAAAAAAAAAAAAAAAAAAACAAAAAAAAAAAAAAAAAAAAAAATATTTAAATAAAAAAAAAAAAAAAAAAAAAAAAACAAATGAAAAAAAAAAAAATCTATATCAGAAATAAGCTCTGGACCTGTCCCTAATAGCTGCTACCCAATCTTGTATGCCAGAAATTTCGTTACCACGAACAAATAAAACAAACTTCACGAGGTTTTCCTTATCTCCTCGAATTTCAGTTGAAATAACTTTAAATTTCATTTAAAAAAAATTAAAACATCATGACAGAATTCAGATTTTACCTGGTTCATAAGCTTTGTTGTAAAGGATATACCAAACTTATTAGGAACCATAGCAATGCCACGCTTCCTCCAGCGATTGTGCCTATTGAATTGGTCAACTTCTTCACGTGCCTTCGCAAAGTCACAAGATAACTTAAGCTCATTCCACAATGGGACTAGTGTGCTGTACTGAATTTTCTGGCCGTAATGCAGAATGGATCCTTCTCCTTGAAAGTTAATTTCCTAGAAAGAAACTTAGTTCAGGAAGATTGACTAGAGTATCCAAAATCAATTGAGATGACAGCAAAATTTCAAATGTACAACTCAGACAGAGAAATCCAAAATTCTGCAACTTACCCTTATCTTTTCTGGGCTCATATTGAGTTCCATAGCAATCCTTTGAATCCAGTTTTCAGTAATAAGCATGCCTTGAGGTCCACCAAATCCACGGAAAGCAGTGTGGCTAGGGAAATTAGTGAAGCAAACTCTCCCCAATATTCTCATATTTGGTATTTCATACACATTGTCTGAATGAAACATAGCACGTTCAAGGATGGCAAGTGACAGATCCAGTGAGTTTCCACCATTGTTATAAATTTCAAGATCCACTGCAAGTACCTTCCCTTCATTTGTAAATCCAACCTGAATCAAACAATAACTATCATTAAAACTCAACTACATTAAAAAAAAAATGAAAAAAATGCTGGTACTGAAAACAATTGACAAGAACAAGAATGTACAAAATCACGGATTAGCAAGAAGCAAAGCAAGGTTAATTATCTCTTCTTGGTAAATTTTTTTCCACAATTGAGTTCAATATCAAGATCTCATAAGTTATTCATACAAACTTGGCATATTAGAGGCAAGAAGAGTTACTGACTCACTTTTTACTTTTTTCAGCACACTATGGACCTAGCTAATGAGTCAAGAGGTGTAAATCTAAACTTATAGCAGTTGGAGTCAGGGAGTGAGGCTTTGGATTCAAAGGAAGGACTTTGTATATGCAATGCAAGTTCCAAAGGACACGACTTATCACTGTTCTGGAGGTGAAAAATTGATGAATTCATTATAAGAGTTGTAAAAGTTAGGTGTCTTCAGTACATTAGTATAGCTTATAAAGTGATAGGAAATCGAAGGTGATATCACACATAGGATTTAAGCTAGGAGGGAGATCGAGAAATGCTCACTACAGGACCAGTGATGCTCTGTGGTAGTGAATGATGAATTGTAAAGTACCAACAAGGCCAAGAAATAAGTGTTAATGAAATAACAATGCTGACATGTGGCAAAATAAAATAAAAATTAAAAAAGGACTAAACCATGTCAATTTGGAGTAGCACTGCCTGAATAGAAAATTACAGAAACTCTCTTAAGTTGGTTTAGTCATCTGATAAAAAACCAAAAAAGGCTAGAGTGAAAATGGAGGATCAATGGATGATGATAATCCATTTAAAAAGGGAACACGTAAACCTATGAAAACATTAGGAGAAACCATTAAATATTGGTTTAAACAGTTTTCAGAAATTTAGGTTATTGATAGAGAAATCAATGGAATTGAGTAATCCATGTAGCTGATCTCCACCCTGGAGGAACAAGATAAAAGGGGAGGGGGTTGTCCTCATTGTTGTAATGAGCAAAACAAGAGCCAAATGAACATCACAATAAGGACAGAACAAAGGATGTTACACGGTCAATTATGGGCTTGCAAAGCAAACAACAAGAGAAGATATTCTCAAGCTCATATTGTGGCAAAAGTAAGGAGCGGAAGTATCCCATGTTCATATTTCAAAAATAAAAAATAAATAAAAATTCTCAGGATTTAGTTTCAGTAAAATATTGATGTATAAAGAAAAACACCACTTAGTCCATACCTTGTACTTCCCTAGGAAACTATGGCGTTGCCCAGTTATCATCATGTCTAAATCTCGGTCCAGCGTGATTTTCACTGGCTGATTCAACAGATAGGATGGAACTGAAGCTGCAGCAGCAATAAAGGCTGATCTTGTCTCCTTCCCCCCAAATCCACCACCAATTCGCTTTGTTTTGCAAACTACCTTTGACATGGGAAGGCCAAGAACATGAGAAACATATTTCTGGTGCTTCTGAGGGGCCTGCAACAAAACAATGTAGTTATTTTCTTCAAGGTACGACAAATACCAGCCAGCACCACTCAACACTAACACAGATGCATAACTTCCTTCCATAGGTCTAGGCCTATCTAACACAACTGAATAAGAAAGTGAGACTGAAGAAAACAACACCAGCTGCCACAAAAATCTTGCAACAGAAAAACAGAGGACTAAATGTTTCCACCCAGTCAAAATGGAAGGAAAGGAAGCATCTGAGCATGTTGATAATCCTCTTTATTTAGTCGTCTATCCTTCTCAATGCCAATACCATCATAAAATAAAATTTCAACAATGTCCACATGAGGACCATCTCTTAATATGGTCTTTTTTGCCACAAATTTTCATTTTTCTGTCCAAAGCTTTAGATAAAAACTGCTGACATAAAAACAAGCTCGTTTATTCAATTATTCAACTCAAATCTCAGTATACCTCTATCCCATTTTGAGTTGTTTAGCATATAGAACAGCATGCCTTAGTTTAGAAATATTAATCATGCCAAGACAAAGCTTCCAAAATGGAATAAGTTGTATTCTTGAATGCCCTCCTATTTACTATTCTGCTATGATCATTATATAGATCTGCAGTTCTCAATACTTAAATTGTATATGAATACAATTAAGTGGTTCAGACATACATGACTGAATCCTCCCATAAAGCAATAGATAGGATTAAACAAGTTAAATATTTCAGACAACTTCAGTTTCCAGAAAGTACATGTATTAAAAAATTTAGGCATTTGCTACAAAATTGTGTAACTTACTTGAGTAGATGATATCATATGAACTTCATTTCCTCCATCCACTGTCCATATCAAACTGCTCTGTGGCTCCAGATAAAAGTGTTCCTGACCTCCCATGTTAACTTCCCCTTCTATTATTCTATCACATAGACCTGATTGAAAACAGTGATCAACGTCACCTTTACTCAAACGCTTTTCTGTGTTGGGATGAAAACTTCCAGCATTGATAGCATCCTGTATTGAAAGGATAGCTGGAAGCTCTTCATAGTTAACGTTTACTTTTCTTGCTGCAATCTTTGCATTTTCATGAGTATCGGCCACAACTATTCCTATAACCTGGAAACATACAAGTATATCCCATTGACTAACAGTGGCAAAAGGCTAATGCAAGTCTAAATATTCCATTAGAATTTATCACTAATGCATGCAGATGTCATCCTTCAACTTTGAGATTTGGTCAAATGCATACGGAAAGTGAAAGGCAATCATGAGTGGGAGGCTAAATGATCATTTCGGTGCGATTGGGCAGGAAGCTGCAGTAAATTGGGAAATTCATCATAATATAAAGCAAGATCTCGAAGTACAATTCGTTGTATATTTGTATGATTAGATGATAAGCTAATTTTGAAGACTAGTTTAGGATGCAAACCATGAAGAGTAAATGTGAAGATTGAAGTCAAAAATCATTTCCCTTTAATCTAAAAAATATAATAAGAAATCACTTGTGAGATACTATTTAGTAAAATAGATACCTGGCCCACACAAGTGACATGATCTACAGCAAAAAGCTCCTCATCAGCAATAACTGGTCCAATGTTATTATCACCTGGTATATCTTTGGCCAGAAATAACCTCACAAATCCAGGTGAAGATATGGCCTCTGAATCATCAATACTAATTATTCCAGCATGAGGTTTTCTACTCAAAACTAAGGCAGCATGCAAACCATTTGGAGGCATTTGTATGTCATCAGCATATTCTGCCTCTCCAGTAACCTGAGTGCAAGTTCTGTTAGCTGGGTAGCCAAGCGTTCAACAGAAAAGTAGAAGGCATAATTTGCAGAAAATGAATACAAACGCCAAACATACGAGAAAGACTGACAAGACCTAAGGTAAAATGTGAAATATATGAAAAGAGAGAAGGAGGAGAATGTGGGTAACGAACGATACAGGCAACTCATTGACACGAAATATATAGGAAAGACAAAAAATATGATTAGAATTGACTGGATAAACCAAAAACAAGGGTCCCATATAGTTAAAATTTAGAAAAAAAAGTAGCCAACAAAAAGGCATATCGGTTCAAAGCTTATGTTTATGTATGTAAGAAACTAAATCCATGTATGTCATTGAATGTAAACTTGGGATATGACTTTGCCAAACAAGTTCAACAAACCTGAAGTCTTGCAGATAGATGAACCTCTGGAGAACCCACTGAAGTCCCACGTTTCAAGATTTCATAGTCCTGAGATCCAGTGACTGGTGGGCGGTGGACTGAGTGCACAGCAGATAGATGGGATAATGGTATACCCTCTTTGATGCTATCCATCTGATGAGACACCCAAAGAAAAAATTTAAAAAAGAAACTTAGAGTCAAAGATTTCCGGAACTCTATCATTCCACCAGGAGCATTGTCCTTGAGTAATATATCCTTTTGTAGGACTTTCAACGCATTTTGCAACAGATCTTGGTCCCAAATCTTTCCTATTAGAAATTCCTTAGTTTTTGTTGCTGCAAGTGAATATGGAGCCACCCCACCATAAAAAATTGATGCATCAGCAACAACCCAGTTTTCACCATGTTCCTGAAGATGAACACGAAAACCAGCATTTACAATTGCAATATCATCATCCCTTCTGTGAGACTGTTTAAACTCTTTCACAAACTCAGAAGTCCTATTCCAAGGCAGGAATATTGACAGCAAGATTTCACCACTTGCCAAATCTACTTTACGATAGCCTGGGAGGAAGAAATTTTCTGCCAGGACTGTCCTTATGTTTCCTTTAGAATCAATAATTTGAAATTTTGATCTGGCTGCCATCCATAAAGGATTCAGATCTGATATTGGACTGGCAGTACATATATTCCCACCAACTGATGCGGCATTCCTTATCTGTGTTCCAGCAAACCATTTCAATTGCTCAATAAAAGCCTTACAAGACAAAGTTTCATGAGCAGCTCGTTCATTTACAACATTTTTTAAAAAATTCATAAGATCAGATAGTCTTACTGCAGCACCTATCTCTATGCCATCATCCTTTGCATTCAAAACGTTTAGTTCTGGCACATGCATTACAGAAATAAGAACCCGATACGGCATTCTCTTTAGCCTCATCTCAATTCCTACTTCAGTATTACCAACTATCAACTTTGCATTATCATATTTTGCTTTCAAATCCAATACATGTTGAAGTGTTAAAGGTCGATACCACATTAGCCCACCAAATCCAGTCAAGTTTAATGAGGTTGGTGTTCTTAACAACAGTTCAGGAGGAAAAATAAGTTCCTTTTCTGTGTATTTGGTCCCATCTATTTCATTATGGGAAGTAGGTTCATATCTATTATCACTGCCCATACATTTGTCATTTACGTTGTTTAAATTGCATGAACAAGGTTTTCCTGTTGACGGGCAAACAGACTTGCCTTCTTCAAGGCTCAATGAAGAAACACCAGTATATAGGTCATTGCTAGTTTTCGCAAAGACACGGAATGCATCAAGAATGGGTCTGTAACCAGTACACCGACATAAATTTCCTGCAAGGCATTCTTCTATTTGTTCTTCACTGGGTGGTGTTTGACTTGATCGCAATAATGCATACATGGACATGACAAAACCAGGTGTACAAAATCCACATTGTGAACCATGAGCGCGAGCCAGGGATTCCTGAAGAGATAAAAGGTTAAGTTCAAAGTATTGACAGGTAAATATAAATTTAAAAAGGCTCAAATATATTTTTGTCCATGAAAAAAAAATTCTGTTTTTGATCCCTAATAATTGTATTCATCCCTGATCAAAAATTTATTTTATTTTGTCCTATAAGAGCGTTATCTAAATCACTTCATTTCACTGTTCAAAATGTTTCTACACAAATTTAGGGATAAAAAAAAAAATAAAAATTTACTATTGATGAAAAAGTTAAAAAAATTATAAGAACCACAAATAAAATTCAATAATTTATCAAAAATCAAAACCTTATTTAAGCCAAAGCCCGGAGATAAAGACATGACAGCATGAGAACCAAACAAGACAAGGATTCTGAAATAGCAGTTAACTAAACCACAAGCACGGCAAAAGAAGATAGTATGAGCATGTGTCACCTGGACAGGGTGTAGTCCACGCTTGCAGCTTCCCAATCCCTCCACTGTAATCACATGCATCCCTTCTACAGAATATAGAGGAGCTAAGCAAGCATTGATAGCATAGTGTCTGAAAGAACATTTTCAATTTTCAAACTAAAATAGTAAATTTTTGATGTCAAGATAACAAGAAATAACCGTTTCACTTGTAGGAGCATCAAAACATGGAGGCACGAGAAAGAGTGAAAGACACACTTACGAGCATTTCCTCAATTTTCTATCATAATGAGAAACCATAACAGTGCAAGCTCCACAACCACCTTCCCCACAGCCAAGTTTAGTCCCAGTCAGACCTATATCTTTTGTTCCAAAAAACGTGGAAAAAAAAATCAATTAGGTTACCTTCACCATGGAGAAAAACTTACAAGAACAATCCAAAATTTAGCACCTATCAAATAAACGAATCATGAAACGCCTTGACTTCGCAAATAAATAATAACTAATAATAACACAAGAACAACACGTGCTCCAATTTTCCAACGACCAATCAACAAATTCTAAAAAAAAAAAAAAAAGACTTCAGTTCATGAATCCAGCTAAAGAAGTTGCCATAATTTCACGCATAACGGATCAAACACGTGTGAATAAACAGCTGCGGAGTTATTCCAACTTAACCAGTGATCTCAAATATCCAATTCGAGTTTCCAATTGCACGAAAAGAAAAAAAAACGGAAAACGATACCTCTGAGATACTCAAGAAGAGTCAAATGAGCCAATCCATCAGGTAACACTCTACGAACTCCGTTGACGTACACGATAGCCTCATTCGACACCTTAAGATCTTGTTCTCCCTTTTCCTCCGTTTTCAACGATCCCATGGAAACGAACGGAACGGAACGGAACGGAGCAGCTTTCTTCTTTCAGTAACAGTAACAAACTCCTACGGTTTTTCACAGCACTTAGTTAGTTCCACTTCACATCTCTGATCAGAATCAAACAAATAAAGAAGGATTCAATCTTCTCACTCCTACTCTAGGCAAAGGTGTCTCCAACTCACCCACGAAAGCCGATTAGGCAATAAACGAATAAAGAAATGAAACGTTGCAGAGATTAGAGCTTATCAAATTGAACAGTAAAAAATAAAAAAAGTAGAAGAGAGCGCAAAGGATTTTTCTAGTGAATCACGCCAGATTGGCTTATCGGTGTTTCAAAGAGGATATGTCACTGTCTTTGCTGCCTAGGATTGAAACTACACAGATTATTATTTTTCTAAATGCGGAAAGTAGAGGCGGTTTATCATAAAATTAAAAGTTTGCTAAATTTTTAATAAATTACTATCATTTTAATAAAGATTTCCCAAAAAAGTACAACCTGAATAGTATCATTATTACAATGATCTTTTTAAATATTTATTACATATCCATGGTTGTTGGCTCCAAATAAAAAATTTAATATTGTATAGTGTTTAAGTTTAGAATTTCCTATATTGTTGTATAGGTGTCATTCTTGTGTTAAATGAGGTAGTGTATTACATTTATAGAAACCATTACAAATTAAAAAATAGAGAGAAAAATCAGTGTATGATATTTAGTCAAGTGAAAATCGTGAACAAATATAATGGGAATAATAGTACAGTGATGTGAGAGATGATTTTCCACTTCTAGATGGAAAAAAAATATCCAACTTTATAGCTTGGATATATATGGATTACTGTAATGTTATAAAGAAGTGTTCATTAAGAGAATTAATCTTAGTATTAAAATACAAAAGATATTTAAATATTTATGATCTAAAAAAATAAAAGTTGAATTGGTATAACAATTAACGCACATTTAGTTTAATTATTTATAAAATATAGTCATTTATTTTCGAACCAGACAAATGAAAAGTTCTAAAGACAGGACATAAGATAACATCGGATCAGGGAATAGATGTGACCTTATTTTTCTCAACTCGTATATTAGAAACAGATAAATAATAGTAATAGTATACACGTGTAAGACACAAAGAAATGTGACAAACATTAAGAAACATGTGCTGAATGGCTCATTGCTGAAGAAGGTTCTGCTTCAAGGGGTCTTGTGTGGGTAAAACCATGGGTTTAGAACGCTCTGATTGAGATGAATGTATGAGAATTTCCATGATAACTGTTACCAGGAGCAAGAAAAGCACTGTTATTAAGATGCCTTGCCACGAGGAGAGGAGTGCGGTCCATTTGAAGAATTCATAGAGAAGAAACCCCAGAAGACATAACCAACAAACCACGACCTGCATAAACACCAAAATATGGCAGTTTCTTAGACATCTCGGCACCAATATATGTGTATTAAAATCTTTAATTCACAAGAAGAAAATAATAAAACTCGACTACATGTGGAAAACACACATGTATATGTCATATTGTTGTGCTAGAATCTTACCAAAATAGATATTTTAGGGCGACGAATTTGTTGAAGTTCTATGTCACTGAATATTTCTGTAGTGTTATATTTCTCGAGCATAGCATCCTGGTAGTTTACAAAGCAAGCACAGTTTGCACAATTATCATAGATTACACAAAAGTATTAAGAATCTGTGAATGGAGACTTGAGTTGAGTGGTACAAAAGTTTGTGCACATGTGTAACCATTGTAAAAACAACTATGACAACCACCAAAGAAGAAATTTGTGATACCTTGGCAACAAATGCGTCTTTGCACCATTGTGCAATGCCATCGTCTGTTTCAGGAAGATCCGCCATTTTCTGACGCTTAATTTGAACCTTCACCTGTGTAAAATCGAAGGAACTGTAGTAGTGTTTTTTTTGATAGGAGTATTAATAGGAATTAGGCAAAAAATATGATAAATATATGGATTTTTGCAATAACTTCTGAGAATGACTTAAATTTAGTTGATAATATAAGAAAAACTGATAGAGTACTCAATTATATAGAAACTGCTATAGTAGTGAATAGCAGTTAAACTTTTAGTGTCAATAAAAATACCAACAAATCATTTATATTCTTGTGAGTCTAGTATATTCAATAGTTTGAATGAATAAAAAGAATGATGGAATCGTGGTAGAGAAATAGCAACAATTGTATAACATAAAAGACAGAGGTCTAATAGAACAGTTGATTCTAAAGATTTACTGAAATAGCGTTCTGTATTTTCTCTCATTTAGCTTTTGTCAAGGTTTTCAATTGGCTTACCGAGCAAGAAATGCCTTTAAATATTCTCAACAAAGTAGGTGAAGCCTCACTTTTTGGAACTGCATATGTACAATCATAAATGGCTGGAACAAATGTCCGAAGGTTGTTAACTGCTGCAACAAAACCCTGAAGAAAGATTAATATCAGCAAAAACACAATCAAAATGTGTTAATAGAACTTATGGTGTCAGCGTTAACATCAATTATTTATCATTTTAGGATTTTCTGCATGAAGATACATAATGGACATTAAAATTCTACTATATTAGGATAATTTGGTGCAACTCCGAAAGAGGATATAGATTATAATATATCAGTGAAAAGCTATACTGATCTCTTAATATACTAATCATCAACTTTGGTCACCTTAGTACGAGGAATCAAAACATTTCTAGGTATAGGCAACCCTTTCGAAGCAGCAAACTCTTGAGCTTGTAAAAGCTTTGTCTGTGTGAAACGAGTTCCTTCAACAAAAAGGGCCAACCAAAAAGGCAGTGGCATGTGCTCTAGATGCTTAAAACTTGACTGCCATTCAAAAGTCAAGACATGTATAAATCAAAATGCTAGAGATAAAAATTGTATATGTACATGAGAAATTATTTAGATATACCTTTAGTGATGTTTCATCTTTTTTCCAGTTTCTTTCTAGAAATATATATTCAGCAAACCACATTGACCAACCTAGAACCTGCACAGATGCTATGTAATTATTTATGGTCATATTAAGTGGCATCAATTTGTCAACTGCTAGAGAATTTGTAATGTTGTTTATGTTTTCATGTGCTTCAAACACTGAAGGGTTGTGGAGTACAAATCAGTTCTGCTACATGATCTAGATATGAGCAAGATTAAAAAGTACTTTGGATTGGATAGGATTAGCAAATAGAACTGCGATTTTACATTATGCAAGAACTTACAAGATTTCCTACTTTATTCCCACATCATAGTCACTTATTTATTTTCCAGGAAAGTTCCATTTCAACTTAGTGTTAATGGATTGAGAATTTTCTGCACGGAACAGTTAAAGGTGAAAAGAAAAGGCGGTGATAGAATTCGTAATGTATAAAGATCAAAGGAAGAAGGATTTATAGAAACTCACTGGAAGAAATTTGACTTCTTTCTTCATAATGGCTACAGTGCTACCAAGGCAACCAGTGCGCTGTACAAATAAATCATGTGTGTTCAAAATATATAAAAAAAACAGAGTCGTAATTTACTGCTAACATAACTAAATGACACACTTTTGCATTTTAATAAATTAGTAAAAATAGGCACCTGAGCCAAGACCCATCCAATAAGCCAATCAATGTCACTTCTGTGGTTGCAGATGACAAGTGCATTTTCTTTGCCTAAAATTTTCCCAGATGAAAAAGAAAATTCGTGACTGTAGTACACTTTTTTCTACAACAGAATATAAATAAGTAAAACAATGATTCATTGGTACTTAAGCTATCACCTTACCCATTAATTGAAAAGTTTCTGAATCTGTGTGTAGTTCAATCTACAATTAATCCAGAGATTCAACTAGTTAGACCGTAGTGTGGATCATGTGACAGTGACACTAATATGCTTTACATGGCAAAAGAAAGACACAAATCAGGATTATAATTGAATTGCCAGAAAATAAAACTATCCAAAAGAACAGCATTTCCCCTAAGTTTGGTACAATAATGTTTAGCATCCCAGGATGCATGTTGACATTTCCCTTTCCCATCTATTTAGTTTTATCCTCTGTAAACTTATAGAAATAAAAAAAAAAGTACGGTGCATGCATCTTTCCTCTTTTCCTGTGCCATGATATCATCTACACTTTTTGCTTCTTTCTCAGCCACATCTTAATAAGTTAATACCATTCACAAATTTTAGTTGCAGAAAGATCATTGGTGTTTTCAAGAACTACAAGGCAAAGGGTTAGAATTAATAGCAAATATAGATGGAATTAAGATAACTAAGCACCTTGATTCCAGCCCACCAATCAATGAGCCATATGAGCTCCAACCACAGTGATTCTGTGAGCAATTTGTTTACTCTTCTGTAACAATTCTTTGATATCGGACGGAGAAGGAGAAAGAAGATAGCCTACAAATGCATACAATTATGATATGACATTAGATGAAACAATTCACTAATCAAAACTTTAAACAAAAAAGTGCGATTTTGTAAATTAAGTTATATAGCCAAGCAATTTTTGCTGTTTCTTTCTTGAAGATATTCCAGTACATAAAAATCAGAAATAGTATGCTCCGTAAAAGAAAATAAGTATATAGTATAACAAAGGAATAAGAATCTCTTGCTCAAACAAGTAAGAAGACACCTACATTGTATCCTAGATTAATGTTTCATAATTTCTGAGTCAGTTATATTTTCCCTTTGACGGATCAATGTGCATGGAGATTAATTGCATTAAATACCAAAGAGATAACTACGAAGAGTAAGATCAAGAGGAAGAATATATTCATGTGCTGCAGAATAATTAATGTTATGTTACCTGAATTATATTTACAATTAGGCCAGAAAGGATGAAAAGAATGCCTATAGGAAGAATAACAACAGTAGCTGGGAACGCCATGGTTTCTCTGCTACAGACAAAACAAAAATTAAGATGAGTGGAGAATAATTTGATTATAGAATAGCTTGGTCAAGTTGAATGGGGGTGTGGGTTAAGGAGCGATAAAGTAGCCATAAGTATCGTTACAAATGAAAACTAAATAAGCAAGCACCATGTGAAATTGCTAAGTAGCGCTTCTTTAGTTTCTCGTGTAGAATAAGTTGTTTAAACCACGTGGACGAATAATCCAGGATATTCTATCATCAAGAGATAAGTACAAACGAAATTAATAGGATAAAAAATATATATAGTAAGTGTTTTCCATAATAAATTATATTAAATTATTTTGTGTAATGAAAAAGAAATATTGTTTTGAAATTTCAGATCTTGGATGCTATACATATATTTTAAAATTTCTTATGATGATGGCAGGTTCTTTAAATTGATAATGATTTGTTTATTTTATAATGATTTGTTTATTTTTGTATGTCTTCCACATGAAGCTGTCAATGACGGTGAATCATATTTAGATTTGTTTATTCAAGTCTTTTAAGTTTTAAAAATATTAGATGGAAAAGAAAATAATGGTTCAATTATTATTTGAATTTTACAGTTATTTTTTTTAGTTTTGTATACTTAAAATATTTATTTTAATGTTGACATATACAATTTTTAATTTCCTAAAATCTTCATAGATTTAGACTTTTAAATTCTATAGAGTTTAAAGATATATAATAAAACTAAATTTATATATAAAAGGATTAAAATGATGATTTTTAAGTATTAAAAAATAAGTCTCTGTAACTATAGCGACTAAAATAGTTAAAACTACTTAAAGATATAATAAAAGCAATTCGAAAGGTTATAAAAGATTACCTATGCAAACTTAATGGTTAAGCTCATCTCATATAACACTAGGTTAAGTGAAGCTACAATCAAATCAAAAAGAAAATTTCAAATGAAAAACACTACTTTAATTAAGCCTTTTTCGCTATAAATTAAAATTTACATCTTTTTAAATCTCAATTTATTATAACTTCATAACTTTATAAAAATAATTAACTATCTTGGTTCAAGAAATGTAAATGAATACAAATTTTAAAGATAAATGTACTCCTTAAATATATAAAAAAAATATGAATTAATTATCAATGTTTCAACTTATTATCAAAATTCATCCTTTAAAAATATAAGTTAGTGTAATTTATTCCTAAATTTTACTTAAATATTGTACAATTCAGTTAAATTTATAAGTCATCATATTTTTTATACTTATTTCATGATTAAATAGTAATTTTGCTATATATATATCATATAACATTTACTCTTAAAAAAGAATAAATAAGAATTCTTGTTATTTAAAAAATAAATTGAAGAATAAAAAGAATATCTAATTATTTTATATAAATATTACAAGAATGTATATATAAGAAAGCATGTAAGAAGTAGTGTTTAGTTAATATTTTCTTTTAAAATAAAAATAAGAAAATCCAGTAGCAGATCGAGTGAGCGGTGTTCGTTCTTACAGTGCTATCGGTGAGGCGGCAGAGCAGAGGAACGATGGCGGCGGCGGCGGCGGCGGCGTCGCAGGGGTACCACCAACCTTCGACAATCGAGGAAGTGAGAACCCTATGGATTGGGGATTTGCAGTATTGGGTGGACGAGGCCTACCTCAGCCACTGTTTCGCCCACACCGGCGAGGTCCTCTCCATCAAAATCATCCGCAACAAGATGACGGGGCAACCCGAGGGTTACGGTTTCGTCGAGTTTGTTTCCCACGCGGCAGCTGAGCGCGTGCTCCAGACCTACAACGGCATGCAAATGCCCGGCACCGAACAGACCTTCAGGCTCAATTGGGCCTCATTCGGCATCGGCGAGCGCAGGCCCGAATCGGGCCCAGAACACTCAATCTTCGTGGGCGATCTCGCGCCCGACGTAACCGACTACCTTCTCCAGGAAACCTTCCGGGCCCACTACCCCTCCGTTCGCGGCGCCAAGGTCGTCACGGATCCCAACACGGGCCGCTCCAAGGGCTACGGCTTCGTGAAATTCTCCGACGAGAGCGAACGCAACCGCGCCATGACCGAGATGAACGGGGTTTATTGCTCCACCAGAGCCATGCGCATTAGCGCCGCCACGCCCAAGAAGACCACCGGTTCTTACGCCGCAACCGCGCCTGTCCCCAAACCGGTGTACCAGATTCCGGCGTACACTGCGCCGGTTCAACCTCAACCACCGGAGTATGATGCTAATAACACTACCGTGAGTTTGTTATGCAGAAGATGGACCTAAGAATTAAAAAAAAAAAAAAAAAAAAAAAAAAAAAAAAAAAAAAAAAAAAAAAAAAAAAAAAAAAAAAAAAAAAACACAGAGACACACACGTATATATATATCTTTGTGATTTTCATTGTTAGTGCAATGTTTCACTAACACGATTTGTTTTGCAGATTTTTGTTGGTGGTTTGGATCTTAATGTGTCTGAGGAAGAATTGAAGCAAAACTTTCTGCAATTTGGAGAAATTGTCTCTGTTAAAATTCAGTCTGGCAAGGGATGTGGCTTTGTTCAATTTGGGACTAGGTTTTCTTCTATTTCCCTACTCTTTTTAAACATGTTTTTAGTTTGAAAAGAAAATTGTCATGTGTTTCATGTGGCATCAATATTTTTTTTTTCACTTCTTCATTGCATTGCATTTGTTTACCCTTCTGATATCTTGTGTCTGTTGCAGAGCATCTGCTGAAGAAGCTATTCAGAAAATGCATGGAATGATGATAGGCCAACAAATGGTCAGGATTTCTTGGGGTAGGACCCTAGCATCTAGACAGGTGATTTTGCTTTCAGAAATGGTCCCTTTCTAGATAAAAATATGATCTTTTTGTTTGAAAGCTCTTCATGCTGGAGCCGGGTGCATTTGTGATGCATTATGCATTACAATGTCTATAGCCTTTCAGAATATCTAGGTTGTTAATATGGCACGCACTACATGGTTTTAGATTCTCCTGAACATTCGTGAGATTGTGAGGATGTGTGAAGGCCTAATGAGGGACTCTGAGAACTTTTAAAATGGACTGGTAGAAAAGAATGAAGTAAAAATTATATTGTAGAAATCATGTGCAGATATTGTTGCTAAAGGTTTTGTTAAAACTTTAAACTGTCGTATAGATCTTATTTGGAAAGTATTTATTTATTTGGAGGATGACAAATAAGTGGTTCGTCAGATGTGTTGGACAATTGTTTATGTTTGGAATTTAGGTCTTAGATCTTTATATCCCATTTTAGCTTTTACCAAAACTTTAGCATAAATCACGGTCCTTGAATGAAAACATTTTAGGAGTTATAAATGAATGATGATTGTTAAATGAGACTTTTTTTAAGAGTTATTCTCACTCTCCTTGAGTAACATGGCTTATCCTTATTTGTATATATTGAGCATTTAATTTTTTTATTTATCTGATATAAATTTCTTAATTTTAATATCAATTTGATTTGATTTCACAGTTAGTCCAAAATAATTTTCTTAAAAAAATCTAAATTGAATTCAATATTTTAAAACAAATTATCAGCAAATAAAAGCTTGTATCATGATATAAATTATCGTTATACTAAAATTCAATTTGTGTTTAAAAATATTTATTTAGTACAGGTTTTAATTATAATGTAATTTATAAATAAAAAATACTTATTAATTATAATTTAGTTACATAAAAATAAATATTAATCCTGTACATGTACAGCTTAAAATTACTACTAGTTTCTAATATTGAAGGAGTGAACAAGTTTAATATCTGGAGAAGTTACTCATATCTGGAGTATTGTATATTGCACTTAACACAATTTTGGCCCTAAAATTGTTGTAGGACTTACCTGGTGGCTGGGGACAACAGATGGATCCAAGTCAATGGAGTACCTATTATGGGTATGGGCAGGGTTATGAAGCATATGCTTATGGGGCTGCTCAAGATCCTTCATTGTATGCATATGGTGCATATGCTGGGTATGCACAATATCCCCAACAGGTAATCCATTTAATGTTAAATTTAGTCTAGTTTACATAATGCATTGCTTTCTGTGCAGAATAAGTATTTTATTGATTCTTTATTTTTAGGTTGAAGGTGCTCAAGACCCAGCCATGGAACAAAGGGAGGAATTGTATGATCCCTTGGCAATGCCTGATGTTGACAAGTAATTATTCCTCCTCTACAGTACTGTGCATCAGCATCTTTGGTTGTTTTATGCTTCTCACCCATCTTTATTGTGTTGGGCAGGTTAAATGCTGCATACCTCTCAGTACATGGCAATGCCATCTTAGGGCGATCCCTATGGCAAAAATCCTGTTCATCATGCTTACACCAAACTTAAAACATATATTTCTGGTGCCTGCTCAATGTGCATTATTTGTGAAAATACTCTGCAACTGCACCCACAAATTTAATCGGCATAGGTTTAACTCTTGTTAATACATACTGAGTTCATCCCAAATGCATTTTTTTTCTTACAAATCAGCCTTACTGGTGTATAGAATGAAAACATAGAATATAGGCAGACAAGTACCATTCCATCAGCATTACTAATGCTTCACTATAGAATTAAAACCATTTTATTTTTCTTTTTATAGGTTATCATGGGGGTTCAATGACGGAAAGCTCGTAAATATTAAATATGTTTCTGATAAAATAGTATTTTTATTTTTTAAAAGATTGAATATATATTTTAGGTCTTTTTAGAATTTAAATGTATTTTTAATTTAGTCCTTGTTGATAAAAGGAAAGCTGACGGGAATGATGTTCTATTAATTATATATTTAATCGTAAAATTTATTTGTTAAAGCAGGTTTTTTTATAAAGAGGATATATACCATTTTTTACATTTTAATAAATAAAAAGAAATTTATTTATTTAATCATAAATGATAATAGAATATTTTTTCTTATTTAAACAATTAAATAACTTTTTCTTTTATATAATGATTATATATTCTTAATATTATTTACAAAATTACACACACATATATTTTTAATTAATTATTTATAAAAATAATAAAATTATATATTTTAATGAAAAAAATTGAGAATACACATCCTTTCTGTATCGTTTGAACTTAAAAATATACTTTTAGAGAAATAAAAAGAATATAAAATTAAAAAAAAAGGAACTATTATACTTGAAATTTTAGAGGTACGGAAAATACACTTTATTCAATTTAAAATTGTGAACGTTTGCTCCTTATTCACTTCCTTGTTAGTTCATTGCAAATTGGAATAATCATAACCCAACCCACCAAGAAATTTTGTTCCAATAACCGGCATAAAACCCAAATCAAATATGAAGCTACAAACAATAGAAACCCCATAAAACAAGGAACAAAAATAAACGAAACATTTGGCGTTAAACTCCTTACAACTTCGGGTATTAGAGCAAAGTGTTTTTTTTTTTTAAGAAAACAAAATAAATAATAAATATAAGATTAAGTAAATATAATTTTACAAGCAATTTGCCCCGATGATTTCCTAAAGACCAACTAAAAATTTAATCACTTTAACTATTTTTAATAATCCTACATATTTTGATTACAACATGATTTAATCATACTCCAACATTCATTGACATAAAGACATGTAAGACACATTCAAATAGTTTTACTTATTCATTTTCATGAAGCAAAAATATAATTATTTGTCAAACATAATTTTTTACATTCTTTTAATTCATAAACTTAAAAACAAAGCTATAATAGTGCCGGCGGTTGAATCCGTCACCGTGTAATTTGTTTCTGCAATTACGCGTTTACAATTTACTACATTATCTATATTGAAACTGTCTAAATTTTGTAAAACCAAAGATATTACTAATTTAACGGAAAAGACTACTATCGATTTTATAGAGTTAAATTGCATTAATCTTAAGAGACCAAACTGAACTTTTAATAACAATAAAATAAAATAAAATGAATAAATAAGTAATTTAACTTGAGAAAAAATGCTAATATTTTCATTGGAACATCAAATGTTGCCACAAATGATATATTATTTTAAAGTATCAGACTATGAAATCCTTCAAGTCATCAAGAATTTAAAAATAAATTTTGGCAAAATTGTGTTATAAAAACGTAATTCTTTTCTGAAAATAGGAGGTAAACTCGCGAGTCTGCCTTCGCACTCGATTGACCCACTAAAGAATAAAATAGTCTCAACAAACATTGTGACTTGTCCAGGGGTCATCCCACAACCTTGGATAAAGGATGAGAAGGTTTAACTATTCTGTAATTCTCCTCCTACATTAGATACTTTGACAGCCAAGGTAGATCTTTGCAGTCTCTCAGTGCAAAGGCCACATCATCGCTGCCAAAAGGTGAAATTAAACTAGTCAAATCAAAGGAACCAACTTATATGGAGCTCTTAAATAAATAGATAAGAAATTTATGTCTAAAAACATCATTTGAAAATGCTGATTCCTTGATTATTGGACTATGGCTACACATAGAACTATGACTCACATCATATGCAAAAGAAAGCAAAATAGTTCAGATCACAACTGCAGGAAAATCCTGTCATTTGTTTGAGCAGAATCAGCTGAAGAAATTATAAGCTTCGAAAACTAACCTCGGGAAATTAAGCTGCAATTTTTGCAACTTGTGCTTGGAACCTGCTTCACATAAAATAATTCTGCATTCACCTAGCCTACAGCTGCAGAAAAAAATAAAAAATAAAAACATGTCAGATTTTAATAGCACTTTATTAGCATGGATTACATACACTTAGCCTGCCTGCAGTTCAATATTGTCTTCCGATATCCATGCTATTTCGAATAGAAAGAAGGACGCAATAAAATATAACAATAGAAGTCTTACCCAACTTGCAGCAGAGTATCATATCCAGGAAAAGCTTCTCTGTTGCTGATACATAGGCATGAAACCCTCATTGCCAACTGCATTGTAAAGTAAAACCCTACGTAAGGACCGCAATACAAATGAACCTTTTACGTCAATTTTCATGAATATAGATTTGGGGAAGAGGATAGCATGACAGAACATAGCATTGTTGAAAGAATAGAACAAAAAGTTAGATACAGATTCATAAGTTTTTTGTTCTTTGATCAAAACTGGAGATATTGTAATCTTTTACAATCCTTTATTATATGAATTACCAAAGTGAACTTTAATTTTGATTAGAGATTCTAAGTTCTGTCAGGAAGGTTATGGGTCAATCAACACCAATCAAATGAGCTTTTAATAAATCATATTCCTATAAAATAGCAAATATCAGAATACAAAACCTCCAAGGCACCTAGATTTTATAACTTGTCAAATATGCATGCATAAAAGATACTAGGATGTAATTTTGTTCTTTTGTTCAGATGATCACCTGGTGACTGAGGCTTAAACAAGGTGAGCTATACTTATGATCAGAATGCAATCGAGAACAAAATAACATGAAGAAACTTCAGGAGCTTACCTTTTCAAAAGTGGTTTCCCCCATTCCTGTATTATAAAGTTCGTGTACCATAGCTGTCAGGAAAATTTTGCTTAATCTGGAACAGCTTTTCATCATCTTCAAAAGGAAATAATGAGATAAATATAAGACTGGTATAAAATGTCAGCATTTCTCTGCCAAATGAACGAATGTATAAAAGGTGCTTGAGATTGTATTAATTATTTAAGCTCGTGCATTTTGGGAGAAAATATGCCTGCATATAAAGAACAGTGCTAACATAGATTTCCTATTTTACCTATTTACTATGTTCTATAATGACTTGTCCCAAGTATGACAAACTAAAACAACATTGTATTTTTGGTATTTGTTAAGGTGCGCATCCAAGTTACACTAGCAACATTGCATTAGATGTCACAGCTAGCTTTTACGTCTCAAGACTTTCGTTCACTGTCTATGCCCGAGCACCAAGAAATAAAGCAATACATAGCAAATTTCAACTCACTTGAATATGAGGTGCTTGGAACATTTCTTGAATGGCTGCTTCAACATCTACCATTCCAACAAGTCCCTTTCCTAGAGAGCATATGCAAATGAATTAGTGGGCAGAAGCACTCAGACTAAAGTCAAAGGAGTTCATGCATATGGTTGATGATCATAGTTTAGAGTTAATAAAAAGTAATTCAGATACTTCATTATAGAAGACAGAAGATGGAACAGTGTCAGATTTGTAAATCAATATCAAGGATGCACAGCTAGAAACAACAAATATTTAGCCTGGAATGAAAAAGGCTAAAATATTGAGTTCACGTGGTTTTCATAATTTCATAGTAATATCAAGCACAAATATACATGCAATTTCTGAGCAGAGACCAAACAAACAGAACACTTTAATTTTTATGCTCATAATATAGGATGGAGGGGTTGTTATGTAAAGCATGGAGAGGACAAAAAGATTATACAGCCATCATCCAACTAACTAGTCATTATACAATGCATTAAAAAATCATCAGGTATCGGTGTAATTAAACTTATGATGTAAAGTATATGCCTGGACCAAAATTAAAAGAAGCATTTAAGTGTATCTCAAACTGTTAATATTTCCCCGCCTGCAATTTGCAAATACAATTAAAAGAATTTGACTTAAAAAAGAGATATTACTTGAGATTGTAGACAATGCCAAAAACTAATACAGAAGAAAACATACCATTTCACACACAATACAAACTTCAATTAACAAAATCAAAAACGCAAAAAACATTTTGTACCAACCCCTTTCTACTGTGACGACAGTAATGGTAAGAAAAATTTGTAAGACATGCTCAAATACCTGCAGTAACAAGATCAGGATTAGGAGTTAACTTCTTTATTCGATAATCAGCAATTTCAGCTGCACGTCTGCATATCTCCAAAGCACGACGTGCATCTCCTGAGATCGCTGCAACCTGAATAATCAAACACCATCTTGGATGTTAACCACCAAACTATAACACAAAAGCAATTGTCCACTTCTTATGAAAGATCAGAGAAAATCAATCTTCAAAATGTCAGAGACTAACCTTTCTTGAAGCAAATTCTACAGCTTGCTTTTCGAAAACATCAAGTCCCTTGAGGCGACTTGAAATGATTTCTTGAAGCTGGTGATAATTATATGGGCCAAAGCAAAGCCTCTGAATTCCCATTCGGCTTGATATACGTGGAAGTAGCTTCTCTGGAAGATCCATAGTATTTGCTATCCCTGAATTGATTACATTAGTACTGAAGAATAAATTTGTGCAATCCAGAAAAGGCATGGAGTTGTTATAATCATTTGGATTCTTGTTTACCCAGTTTTTAAATTACTTATGCAAACTAGAAGATCAAAATACTGAAAAAACAATCCAAAAGAGTAGTATCTTACCTATGACTATTAGTTTGGAATGTGCCTTAGTAGGCCAGTCAAGAATATTATACAGAACCTGTGAAAAAAGGAATGTTCAGCACAACGTCATTACATATTATAAAGAATGTTACCTAGTGACAAGTTTCCCGTAGTAGGATTTGTAGATTACCGATTGGTTTCTGGTTACTAGAAGATCGAGTTCATCAATAAGCAAAATACATGGTCGGTCAGCCTCATCTCTGATTTTCTTTCCTTCTACAAATCTCTCATTCAGCAAATGGAGAGCCTTTTTCCAGCTGACCCTGTGTCCGTTAAGTGCCTCGTATATAACCTGAAAGAATATCAAATTTATAAGAAAATAACCAAGGAATATGTATGTTATAATAACTACACAAAAATTACGAAATACTTCATTAATCTTACCCGATAAATATTCTCTGGTGTTGCCAACTTCAAACCATTAATCTCCACAAATGTGTATGGTTTGATGTTTCCTGCATCAACTTCTGACTTCAAAATCCTCATCACAGATAGTACACTCATTGTCTGCAGTTACACATGCACAAAAGGAATAAGAAGCAAGAATTGTTCGGTGATAGCTAAGTCAATGCCTCATTGTATAGTAGTAGACTCAAGAAACAATATAGAAGATCAAACAAGGATACCTTGCCAGTTCCCGGAACTCCATGAATGTAGAGGCAACCCCCCAGACACCGATCATCAGAAATGGCACCTTTCACGAATGCAGTTATCTCCTCCATTTCTCTAAATAGCATAATTTTTTATTATTAACTTGACAAAGAGATATAAGATGCCGAAATTCATGTTCAAATCTACACATACTTGTTTCTACACGGTAAAGATTTAGGCAGCGATGCCAACAGCAGTGTAGACTTCGCTCTCTCAAGATCAGTCTGTTTGTGAGACCTTACATGCTGTGGAATTCTTTTTGTGCCTATCTTCTGAAGTCCAAAGAACCGTCCCTTGTGAAGATTCTGTATCATTTACACATTCATCATTTATTTTCTGTAGGATATCACAAATACTAAAAAAAATATTGCAAATGCAAAATAATATCCATACTGCAGCTAAGTGGTGGCCTTTTGGTGGCTTAGATACTCCATCTTTAATATTTTCTTCTTCATATCCAACATCTTCATCTGTATCAGAGTCTGATTCCTTGACAAGGCTCCAGTCTTCATCACTGTCAGCCTCTTCACCATTCTATCATACAAGAATAAACTCATCAATACTCGAACTGTTAAATAGTGAACTCTTTTCTTTAGGGAGAAGGATCTTACTACTATTCTGACATTATTACCTCTCTTTCATTGTCAATATCAGCAAGACGTTTGAAACTATGCCAATTGATATCATACTCATATTCACATAAGAAAACATCATCTCCCTCATTGCTAGCGTTAACATACTCTTTAGGGGTCATAACATAGCAATGTCTAAGGACAGATTCCATCTGCAGTCAATATAGGAGAACATGATCAAGTAGACAACGATAAGTTCCTAGTACCTTGAACATTATGCCTGACCTGAGGCTGTAGAAATTTTTAAAAAAGCCATGAAAGAATAAAAAACATGCTAGATTCAATGTAACACCTGGTACCTCAATGTCAGCAAATTCATTTGTTCGGTATAGCTCCCTTCTCAGGTTATGCGGCTGCCTCCCAACAGAAGTCTCTTCCGGGATTGTATACCACCGCACCCGACACCAATAGTTGCCGTCTACCTCTTTCCATATGCTACTCAAATGCCCATTTGACACAAACCTGATTAGTATTCAACAAAAGAAAACACATTGCAAGAGTATCTAATTCCACAACAAAATACATGCAATACCTTTCAATATGAGCAGCCCACAAATCACTAGACAGAAGTTTCTCCCTCATAGATCTAACCACTTTCTTACCCACAGGAGGCTGTGGACGAGAAACCTCCTTACCGATCCTCTGAGCCTCACAGAACTCACATATCCAATCCCCTTCAGGAACATCCTTCAATGGAGGTCTCAAACATTTCAAGTGAAACCCACCCAAACAATCGTCACACTCAATCATGACCTCATCGTTTGTCAAGAAACACATCCTACACAGCTCAACTTCGGGATCTTCATCGTCGGAGGCAGCATCTTCTCTCCTCTTGACGTAAACGTCATCCCCCACTTCAAACTCTCCTCCATCAAAAACCACCTTTTTGTAATACAGGCGCCTCGCAGGCAACTTTGAACTCCGTTTTGGATTCTCCAATTTTCCCCTTTTAGCTCTGGTAACCACACTCCTCTCACCCTCCCTCTTCCTCTTGGAGTTCTTTTCCGAGGAAGCCGGCGTCACCGGAGCGAGAGAACATTCAATTGAGCTCTTCCTATTCTGTTCCTTGGAAGCACCATTCTTCTTAGCTGAATCTTTAGTGTGTACTTTGACATTGCCAGAGTCATCATGGCTGACGTGATCATTGATTCGTTGAGTTCTCCGTTTGGGAGTTGTGAAGGAGATTTCACAAGGTGAGTTGGGAGATTTGGGAGCATCGAATAGGAGGGACTTGGCGCGTGGGGATCGGCGCAGATGTAGGGTTTGTGGAGTGCGTGGGGTTACTGCGGGTGGGGATTTGGCATTGGATTGGGATCGGAATCTGGATTTGGAAGGAGTTGCAGCCATTGAAGAGTGAAAGATTGAGAAAGAAAGGAGGTAGCTAGGGCTTGATGGAAGAAGGAGTGAGCAACAATGGTGCTTACAATATCAAAATTGGCGCCAAAACCTCTTCTTGTTCTTTTCTTCTCTGGTCTTAATAAGAGGATTTCCTTTTGCACCTCCTAGATTACTTCTTCACCTCCATAAATAAATGCCATAAAATAATTATATATTGATATGTAAACGGTGGTTGCACTCTTCACCCACATAATTTGAATTTGTGCTCCCATAAAATTTAATGTCTTTTTCTTCACACCATAACCTCAAGTCTATATTTCTTTTAAACAGATTTGTTCCAATATATATTGCATTTCAAAAATGGTAAGTATCAATTTTATTGAATTAAATGATTCTTGATATTTTTTCCTTTTTAATATTTTTATTCGTGGTTTTTAATCATTCATAGGATATATATATATATATATATATATATATATATATTTTTTTTTTTT